>Ga0209489_101843_pt1 | contig 43621 bp, 30 predicted proteins | sample SiratrowhiteBW_FD_187527 | JGI IMG/M metagenome (GOLD analysis project Ga0209489, IMG submission 187527) | Root nodule microbial communities of legume samples collected from California, USA - Siratro white BW (SPAdes) (version 2) | ecosystem: Host-associated > Plants > Roots > Nodule | place... | reverse complement strand
TCATGAAAAGATAACACAATTTAAGTTTACTATATGAAATAATGAATGAGTTAATTAAAATGGTTAGAATATTGCACGATTTTAGGATTATTAATATTTTTCACCTATTCCTCTTTTTTTTTTTTTCTTTTGCACAGTGTATTGTTGCTACTGTGCAACTAAAATAAATGGAGAGTTTATTGATAAATATGTAATGGTTGATTCTGATTAAGTAATTGAATAGATGTGAAGTTAATTTGATTAGAAGAGTGACTACATATTCTGAAGAAAAATTACCTAGATATAATTTAAAAACTAACAATAAATTTATTTAAAAAATTATATAATATTTTCAAATTTTTCTTTATGAATTTACTGCTAAATTTCAATTTTATTTTAAATTATTTCTATATTAGTAACTAAATTCATATATCCAATTTATACTAAATTTTGCTAAATATATTGTGAGGGAGAAATTTCCTATTCTATGAAACTCACATAAACTATCTTCACATGAGACAACTTTCATCGTAACCAAACAAACTTCCATCTTCTACTTCTATTTCTTTTCTTCAAACAGAGTCTTAAACTTTCTTCTTTTCTCAAAAGTGTTTATTCAAAGAAGTTAATGGTTGCAATAGACTTGAACATAGAAGCTAGTACACTTTGGAAATCTTTGAACGTTCAATTATAAATTTGCCTTCCTTGAACTTCTGTCTTGCCTCAGAAGCTTGAAGGTACTTCCAACCTAACTCCTCACCACAGTTGCTGCAGAAGATGCCAGCAATGGTGTAAACACCAGTTATCAGAGTTCTATCTTCCTTTTGCCCAAACACAATGTTCCTAGCATTAGAGAACAGAAAGGCTTGCCCTGTTTTTGCCTGATACATAGGTTAAACTTTTCAACCCTTCAAACATTATCAGATTTCTTCATAAATAATGCTTTAAGGAAAAAAACTGTTAATTTTTTAAAAAGAATAAAAAAAACTCATATTTAATATAATTTACTCTTTGGGGTGGTCTCCTAAAACAGAAACTCTTTTTGGGCACTAAAACTTTCATCTAAAAGAATTAAAATTATTATTAATATGTGCAAAGGTGTACTTTTTTTTTTCCTTTTGAAAGCAACCATTGCTACCCCATTATAATTAAGAGACACCCTGACTATAAAAATGACAACTTTATTTCAAGCATGTAAAGGTGAACAAAAATTAAGAATATATACATGTAGGGTTGGTTAGGGTTGGTTCCTCCATAACCATAAATTTACAATCTTTTGATTCTTTTAAATAGTTACAAAAAGTGAAAAATCACATGTTTTTATCTGAAATCTAAGTCAAACTTGCATACCAATTTTGGGCTCAGCCTTTGCAATTTGTGAAAGAGACTAATTGGTATGCAAAAAGAATGAGGAAAAAAGAGAGAAAAATAGAACTACTCTGCAATTTGGTCAAGAAAAAACTTAGTTTTGGTATTTTTCTTTTCATCCACAAATAATAATCATGTAACCTTCTAGCAGATCCAAAGTGATGAAAGAGTTATATGAAGAAAAGTAAAAATAAAAAATCGAGTTTGATGAACAATATTACCATATAGTTTTTGGAAAGAAGTTCACCACGATAAGCAATAGGAATTTGGCAGTTTCTGCACATGTAAGCTGCAGGTAGATCACCACGATTCTCCATTGAAGTGAATCAAATGAAGAAGATATTGCTATGACTTTTCTTCAACACAACCAATGACTTATATAGGAAGAGAAAAGAGAAGTGGATGAACTTTATTGTGTTATGGTCAACACAGTGTTTGGACAATAGAATATGAGAATCTGGATTGTCTGCACCGCACCATAACACGCTTTCATGCAATCAACAAACCATGACTGTCAGATATTCATCACACCACTTACTTTTTTATTCAAATATATTTTTATCTTTTTAAAAACTTTGTTAGTATTTCTCTATTGTATACAGAAAATATGCTTTTAAAAATAGAAGCAGAAAACACACTTCTTCCAAATTTGAAAAGACTTATAGCAATAAAATGAAATAATTTGTTCTGTATACTAAATTAATTTACACATGACTTTAAAATAATATTTTTGAAACTTAATGAAATAATTTCTACAAATTGATATTAGAAAACCTGTTTTATTTTATTTTATTTATAAAAATTTGTCCAAATAAAAAAGAAATCATATTGTCAATAATTAGATTCAAAACACGAATCTGAACCGTGGATCTTCATCGTGTGGTTACAAAGCAGCGACACACCAATAGCGTCAATGCATGTGATTTCTGATTGCATTGCGTTCATTCCTACCATGTGCGCATTTGACAGGGACAACCTTAGCTGCCACGAAAGATCACACAGGACATTATTATGAACCATTTTTGTTTTTTTTTTTCCTATTTCTTAAATTAATGAAAAAAAGAGGTGTTATTTTCCTTTTTTTACTGTATAGATATAGTAAAAGTTACAAACTATTCATCTACTTACATAATAATTCTATATGAATATCTAATATTTAATATAAAGATACATATTTAACATTCTATTAGAGATTTAACGAATCAGTAAATTTTTAAAAATAATTTTTTATAGTAATATGCGGAAAAAATTGATAACAAAATTCGGAAATTTTTTATCATAAATTTGTAAGATAATGATAGTTAAGTAATAAAATGTAAAACAATCACTTTTGATTTATCGACTAGTGCCTGAATATTGGTTAGCAATTTCCTATTATTTTTGTAACCCGTTGACTATAAATTCTCACAACTAAATTATGAAATGAATTCTCAAGTTAAATATTGGACAGTAGTATTAAATAAAGTACTCTCTAAGATGATAATTCCAAACTTACGATTAAAAAATTTATATTCAAGATTACAGCTATCAAAATTTACCAATTTTATTTATGAATGTGTAATTTTTCAAGAAATTTAGCATAAAAGTTTATCAAGTATTACATCCATGCCATCCTAAAAAATTAATGAACATGTGTTATGTGAGCTTAACAAAAGATTCCACTAACATCAATATCATGATGTGCACTTGTATTGTGGAGAAACACCCTATAAAACAGAAAACAGGTAAAAATATAATAAATTTATTTATCATTATATATCTATATTAATCTAAAAAGAAGAAAATTATTGCCAAAAAAAAAATAGATTATGTTATATATAAGGTAATGAATTATACTAATGACATATCAATTTGGTTCTTATTATTTTAAAATAAACGATTATTTTAATAATTAAGTACATTTATATTTTTTATATGTGTGTCTAAACTTCTTATTTAAAAATAAACATTTTCTTCCTTATTTTAATAAGTAATTATGTGTTTATTAAATAAATGATTGTTTTACCAACATTGATTTTAAATTTAAATAAACTTAATTTAATTTGCTCAAAATGATATGATTGATTAGGGTATGTGCAACATAACTTAATCCGTTATGCATGTGAGATTGTGATCACAACATTATTTGTTAGAATCAATTTCAAAGTATAAGAAATTTGGGTGAAAAGGTTAGTAAAAAGAAGAATAGAGAAATTAGACCTTCTCTTCACACCAAGGATTTAGGAAAAGAAAGAATTAATATTGCCAAGGATTTAGGAAAGATAGAATGACTTAAGTCCCCTAAAACATGAGGTATGGTAGTTTTGAAGACACACACACACATATATATATATATATATTATAATTTTGTTATTATCTTTTGATAAATTACAATGAGGAAAATGTATATAATTAGTTTTATTTCTGTTCTTTAAGACATATGACACTTTTAATGTAAGAATAATAATTTATGTTTTTTTCTATTGACGAATTTATATTTTTCTATTGACGAATAAATTTCTGCATTGTAGTCTCATCTTTATTTTAGAAATTTCAGATCCATTTTCACTTTTTTTTTTTCTACACAAGCTTAAATTATAAAATCTATTTTTTTCCCAGATCTCTTCTATTCTATTCTAGAGTTTCCATAATGTTCAAAACATAAGCTTAATATAAAAGAAATATCATTTTAACATTATGATATTTTCCTTTATTTTATTAGGTAGTTGTCAAGTATAGTGATAAAAATTAGACATATTTTGATATTGAGTTCAATGATAACGATGGTTTGCCTCTTTTAATTTTTTAAAATTTAAAAATCATAAATTATTACCATAATATTATAATTAAAAATTGTATAAAATATATTTTAGCTTTCATTTTTTGAAATGTTAAAAGATAACTCTAAATAAAACAGTTATAGAAAAGTTAAAAGTTATATATTTTATATAGAAATGAAATATTTATATATAAATTTTGTAGACTTAATGGAATAATTTTATTATAGTGTTAAAAGAGATATAGTGTTATTGTTTATTTTTTTTAATACTTTTCTAGGAGATAAATGTAAATATAAAAAGTCCCGTGCCTGGCACGTGGTGAAGTAGTTCAGTTACAAAAGCACCACCACATTTTGGGTTCTTCCTCACCCTTCCCAACGGAACACACAGAAACGAACCTTCTATTGTCTGCGGTTATGGCTTCCCTCTCCGAAGGCGATCGCCAACAGGTCTCTCTCTATTCTCTATCTTGTATGTTAATTCACAAGCTCCGCATAAACTTCACTTTATTTTCGTTCATCAGAATATTCTGTCAATTTTCTTCTCTATTACTGTATGCACTCGAAACACTTTTTTTCTTCTTAATATTCTGTGAATTCCATTTCAATTGAAGATCAAAATCGATTAATGAAGTAAAACTGTTGCAACGAAGCGCCAAAAACACCTAAATTGACCTTGTCTTAGCTCTGTTCTTGCTATTGATGTTGTTTGATACATTAGTAAAATGATATTTTTGTTTTTAATTTTTTTAAAATTTATTTGAACTATTTCTGGTTTTTTTTGGCAGATTCTGGAGGAGCGTAAATTAAATGCGAGAGTTTTGACCCTAAACAGGCCTAAGCAGTTGAATGCCCTCTCTTTTTATATGGTACTTTAATCTGTTCAACGCGTCGTTTTATTTGATGAATTGTTTTTTGCGTTGGAGCAATTACTGTAGAGTGGATTTGCTCTTCTGAAGTGAGGAACGGCAGAGTAAGAAATCTCAGTTGTTGATGAAAAACATCAAATCAATGGGTGTTTTTTTGGACAAGTTCGTGATTTGTTATGTACATGAGCATTATATTGATGGTTGATTTTCTTATCAATGTCTGAGATTACTTTTTTACTCTCCAAAGTAAGTTGCTCACTTTGGAGTCTAAAGGAAGCGAGAATATGGTTTCACTGATTAGGAATTTTCAATATTAAATACCTGAAGAAGCTGTTTGTTGAAATGAGAATTGGGACTTTTATTTAAAATATTATTGATTATTTCTTTCACTGTCTAAGTTTATTTGCTGCTGCCATATACATTGGTTTGGCTCAGCATAAAAGATAATTATGCTTCTGAACCCATACATTGGGGAACTGAGGAAAAATGAGAAAAAAAGGCTAAATATAAAAATAAGTATTAATGTGTTATAAAGACTAAAATAGTGCAATTCCATTTCCAATTTCCTATTTTCTTACTTTATCTGCAATGTTTTTCTGTATTCTTGTTAATTGTTGTAGGTTTCACGGCTGCTTGAAGTTTTTTCTGAGGATGAGGAAAATTCTGATATTAAATTGATTCTCGTGAAGGTAATCTCCTATTAGTAACCACATTCAGTAGACTTTTATTTTACTCTATAGAAAAGGAACAAAACAGGCTGCTATTGGAATTGTACCGAGAGGGTTGGTTGAAGCATATCCGTCTCTGAAAAAGTTAACCTGTCCTTTGGTCCTCAAATATTGTTTAGAGCCTAAATATAATTTAAAGTGATTCTTAAAATATTCTAAATTTTTTAGGGACTATTTTTTCTTTTTCCCAAATAAAAGTAGGTGAGCAAGGGCATTACTGTACAAAACATTAATCCCAACCAAGTTGGCACACTAGCTTGTATCAATCATTTGCAGCACACCAAAATTAAAGAAACAAAAGAGGGTGGGGACTAAATAAAACCCACTACAACTTAAAAGTTGTATCATTTGATAGACCAAAACTGTCTCTAAAAGAGTGTCACTTAACAAAAAACGGGAAATCATCCAACTAAACTAAATCCTGAAGAGTAATACCATCTACAACAAGTTTATCAGCTCAACTAATTCCCTCTCTAAAAATGTATGAAACCCTAAAATACATATGCTTGATGATCTTAAGACAAATTTTCCATTTGTTTCTTAACTTCCAAGGAACCAAGGATACATCAGAAAATGCTTTAACAACCATATGAATTTATCTCATCGTGTCAATATGAAATTTATCTGCATTGTGTACATGTTTAAAATTTGTCTTTATTAACATTTATAGTGTAAAAATTAGACAGACACAATTTAATTAAGTGAAAAAGGTTATTATGAAAAAAAATTGAATAGATATACCTTCATTACAGTTGCATAGCTATCAAAGGGATGACTTTCAACACTTATTGTACTATTCCACCTTCATTACAGTTCCTCTCCTTCATTGCCATGTAATGTAGAGTTTGGTCATTTAAAATTTTGCTCAAAAGAGGGTGCACGTTGCGTTTTCCATATTTCAAAGGGGCATATTTGATATAAAACCTTTCATATGGTTTATGAAAAAAGTGAAGGGGGCATTGGGAAGATAAATGTTGGCAATCAAAGATGAAGAGTACAAGCTGTTATATGATGGCGAAGTTTCAACCAAGATGTGGAGTGCATGTTCCATTATGCATGCATAGCTTATTTACTATGTGAATTCCTTGATTCTCTTTTCCGTATACAGAGCTCTGTAATTAATAATTGTGCTGTAACTTGATGTTCTGATTTTACGTTTTGTTAAGATTTTCATTTTGATTGTTTCTGTTATATTCTGTGGTTTTCGTTAATGTTTTGCTGTCTTTTTGAAGTACAAAATGTTTGCCAACTGCTAGTTTAGGGTCACACCCAGGTCAACTAGGCAAGAGTGCAAGACTGTCCCTACTTTCTAAAGTTAAAACTATAAAGGGTACTGTTGGAATTAGGTGGAAACATTAGACATATTTGTAAAATAGGTGTGATAGTAATTATTGGTTTGCTTTATGTGAACTTGTAATGCTGAGTATTATGGATATCTACTGTTTACATTTAGCAGTTTAGGCACTGAAACACATTAAATACTAGTTTTTGAAGATAGTCTCCTTCCTGAGTCAAGCTTGACAACCTTGTACCGATAGTAGAAAGTCAAGTGACTCAAGTCTACTACCCCCACATATTCCTTAGTGTCTTGAGTTTGACAACCTTTAGTTTACTTTCATTTTGAGAATTTAAATTATTAATCTGAAGAGGATATTTTGAAAGAATCATGAAACTAGTTGGGTTGGGTTGGTTGCGGCTTAGTGCTTGGATTTTTAAAGGGAAGCTTTAAACCATCGACCTTCTTTGGGCCAGTATATTTTTTATGTCCTCTCTGGTGTTTTTGCAGGAATTTTTCTGCCTAGACTACATGTTTTTTTGGTGAAAATCCATATTTTGTTGGGAGGTTATGAAAAGTGAACCAAGAAGTAATAAAAGTAGCTAATTTGAGAATTTGGCTAATTGTTTCATAATGATAATACTTTTTCAGGGCTTTTATTTTTCCAGTTTTAGCCTTTTTATGAATCTTTGTTTTTAAAATATAAGAGCGGATCCAAGTTGCCTTCTATGTTACGTACTCCTTGGTTAGTGACAAACTTCTATTGTTCAACAATTCATGTAATATATGTAAATGCATGTATTTCTTACTTTAACATTAGAAAGAGAAGTCATGGATGGAACAAAATTTTTCTTATTTTCAAAGAGAAAATCTTGATTTCTGACTTTGGCTTGTCTTGTGGCTACCTATATTAGGGAAATGGAAGGTCTTTTTGTGCTGGTGGTGATGTGGCAGCTGTTGCTCGTGCAGGAAGTAAAGGTATGCTGTTGTAAATAGCAGATTATTAGGATAGAAAATATTCTCAATATTTCCATAGTAATTAGGAAAAAATATCTTTAGAATCTTCCTATTTATTTCAGCATATTTTTATTTTTATTTTTTAAAGGTTTTGGTTATTACAAATAGAGATGATGAGAATGTAGTTGGTGTTATTGATATCCATAAAATTATCTTGGGAGCCTTGTGTCTGCTGCCTTGTTAACTGTTGTCACCGCTGTGTTTGCCATTGTCGTTAAGGTCAGCGGTGGGCCAAAAAGGTGTGTCCCACTGCTATTGCCACAAACAGGGTTGTTGGGACCTCTTGTGGACAGAGGGATGACCATTTGACTTTGCTTTGGTTCTGTTGCTAGGTCTTCTTTTTTTTGCTAAGAATCAAAGTAATAAGAGTTGAATCTTTATTATCTTTTTGTTTTGTTTTTTCCAATGTCTAGTATGAAAGCTTTTAAAGAGGAGCTTGATCATTTGAAAACAATGGTTGAATCAATGACTAAGTCCTGTGGATTGTATATACTACCCATGAAAGGTAAGAGTACATTCAATATTATTGGTCTTTTGTCTTAGGGTATTTGGATTCTTGATTCAGGAACAATTGATCACACGACTCCTTTTCCTAAGCTCTTCAATTTGTATGTCAAAATGACCAGAGAGCAACTCATTACATTTGGAAATGGTGATAATGTACCCTTATGCGGATTTGGGAATAAACCTTTAGAATCATCTATTGTATTAAATGATATTTTAGGTCCCACAAATGATTAATAGCCTTATCTCGTATACAACTTTTAAAATATTTGAATTGTTTAGTAACTTTTTCTTTTCTTATTGTGTATTGTTTAGTAACTATATATTTGAATTGTTTAGTAAATTTGCTAAGGAGCAGAGTGGGTTGTATCTGTTGAAATCTAGGGTCAAAACAAAATAAAGGTTATTTTGTAAATGACTTGGTCATAAATATGGTCAAATTTCCAAATATGGCTTCATTGTAAATGACTTGGTCATCCTTTTTTCAACATGATAAAATCTCCGTTCCCTCATGTGTTCACTAGCGAGTCTGTTAAGTCTTTCAAATATGATATTTCTCAAAACATCATTGTGCTTCTTATCCCATATCTGGTAAAAGGAGTAATTTTCTATTTGTCTTGATTCACTTTGATATTCGGGGAGCTGTTTTTGAATCTATTTTTGGAGCAAAATGATTTGTTACTTTTATTGATGACTATACTCATGTCAATTGGACATACATTATGAAGAGTAAATTTGTGGTCTTTCAAATTTTTTTGCTAATTTTATTTTCTTTTTTAAAATCAATTTGGAAAAAATATCAAAAGAATAAGGTCGATAATGATACTGAGTATGTGAATCAAGAATTCTCTAAAGTTTTGTCTCATAATGGTAGTGTTCATGAACTAACACTCCATAACAAAACGGAGTTGCAGAAAGAAAAAATCATCATCTCTAGAAACCTCTCTTTCCACATATTTGTTCCTAAAACCTATTAGGAAGAAGCTGTGTTAACTACCAAATACCTCATCAGTAGGTTACCCACTCTTATATTAAATAATGTTAGTTCTATTGAGTCTTTTTTGTCTCTTGTTTCTTCTACTCCTTTAGTGTCAAGTCTACCTAGTTGAGTATTTTGAAGTTTTGTTTTTGTCCACTCTTATAATCCTAATCACAGTAAATTAGATCCTAAAGCTCTGAAGTCTGTATTTATTGGTTATCCTCCTAATAAAAAAAGGTACAAATGTTATCATCCTGAAAGTTTTCGTGTCTATATCACCATAGATGCCACCTTTCATGAAACAAAATACTTCTTTGTTAGCCCTACGCTTAAGGGGGAGAAAACACTTGAAGAGGAGGAGCTCTTGTTTCTTTCATTACAATATCTATCTTTGCAGGATGATACCACAACAAATGAGATCAAACCAACCTATAGTGAGGTAGAAGACAACAAATTCTTTAGCAAAAAATATCAAAGAAGACAACCCACTTTGATTTCAGAGCAAGAAGAGTTGTCTATATTGGAGGGGAGGATCCGTAAAGGCAGTAGTGAGGAGGTAAGTGTTACTGAGAATTTACCCATTACGTTGAGAAAGGGAAAAAATTGTGTTAAATACCTATTTCTTAGTACGTCTATACTGACAATCTTTATAATAGACATCAAAGCTTTATCATTGCCACAAAAATTCCTACATTAGTCTAAGAAGCCATGAGAAGTGAAGATTGGACTCAAGCTGTGAATGAGGCGATAGATGCATAAGAAAGAAACTCAACATGGGAGATTGTTTACAAACGAAGAGACAAAGCGACAATAGGGTGCAAATGGATATTTACAATTGAACATAAGACATATGAGTCAATGGACAAGTATAAAGCTAGATTGGTTGCTAAGGGATATACTCAAACTTATGGAATTGACTATGAGGAGACTTTTTCTTCTGTAGTAAAGATGAATACAATTCAAGTTGTTCTTGCTCTATAAGCTCATTTTGGATGGGATTATATCAGTTGGATGTGAAGAATGTCTTCCTTTATGGAGATTTAGAAGAAGTGTACATGGAGATTCCTCCCGAATTTGAAATCCATGGTGTAAGGAATACGGTTTCTAGAAAAAATATTTACACCAACAAAACAATGAGTCTACTCCACTTGGAAGGCACTAGTCTAATCTAGACTTAGATACCGTGTTCAGATATATGGTGAAAAGTCAAATAATAATGTTTGTGTGTCAATTACAACATAGGAACATGTGTGCGTGCGTGTGTGTATATATATGTGTGTGTGTGTGTATATATATATATATATATTTGTCCCAAATAGAAATTCAACATTGCCTATTAATTTGAGAGTGTAGCTATTTTGATGTGAAATATTGTGCTGATTTGGAGTTCTTCATTCATATCAACATGTCTAGCCAGTATAAGAATTCAATTACTTTGAATGCATGAATTTTCAAATATTGTATTTAATTTTAATGCAAAATTTTCAATATTTATTTTCTATCAAATAGGTGACTGGAGGAGTGGTGCAAAATTTTTTCGTACTGAATATAAGTTGAATTACTTGATGGCAACATATAGTAAGCCCCAGGTAACTCTTGTTTACAATATTTGTTTTCATTATGATTGACATACAAACCTTTTTTCTTACCTTTATTTGCAAACATTTGAAGGTTTCTATTCTTAATGGAATTGTTATGGGAGGCGGTGCTGGTGCTTCTGTACATGGAAGATTTCGTGTTGTTACAGAGAATACGGTACTTTTTTGTTGAGAGCATTACTATGTAAATTTAGTTTCAAGGAAGAAAGAAAATTGTATCACATGTCTCTTTTACTGTTGAAATTTGTGAACTTGATAGGTATAAATCAAGGGTTTACAAAGCCTAACCATTCAAGTTTTCGTAATATCTATAGAGAGCGAAAGATATTTTCATCATGTGACCTATTTATACCTGGCATTTCTCTGTAACCGTAGGTGTCAAATAATTGTATGACTGTGCAATACCCTTGGGCACCTCTGTGGACGTGTTTTTCTTGTTAGTTTTAGACTTGTCTTCTTTTTACTAAGGAATTTGTTTTCTGTCCAAAACAAAAAAATTTGATAGCAAAGGAAGGTTACTAGGGTGTACACCTTTCTCATTACATCTAAGCATCCAAGTCTTCGTTGACCTAAATTTTCTGTTTGTACTTCATCACCTATATGTTCTAGTGTTTTCAGGTCTTTGCAATGCCAGAAACAGCTTTGGGTTTATTTCCTGATGTAGGTGCCGCATATTTCTTGTCTAGACTGCCTGGCTTTTTTGGTATGCATGTTTTATCTTAAAAGTATCTACAAATATCTTTAGTCCTAATTGGTAACCTTTGTATTAAGGTTACAGAATTTCTCTATCTTTTAATTGTTCTCACTATTTGTCAGTCCTACATTTTTTTGTCATGTTACCATAGGTATCAGAATCCTACAATTCACTTTTCGAAAGTTGATATATTTTGGCTATCTACCTATCCATATCCTAAAAGATGAATTAAATGAATTTGTATCTTACTAATACGGGAATGAATCTATGCAATTTTTTTCATTGATATGATTCAATCATTTATATGTTTTTTCACCAATTCTTGTGAAAAAAAATTAAACAAAGTTATGTGAACTTAAATTTTTAAATGAAAGCAATTTGAAAGAATACTTGTGATACCATTTTGTTTGAACACTTACTATTTCAACCTTTTTTAAAGCATTCTGAAACATAACTGTTCCCCCATTTTCTCATTTCTATTGGAAAACAAATTGCAGGAGAATATGTTGGTCTTGCAGGTGCTAGGTTGAATGGCGCAGAAATGCTAGCCTGTGGTCTTGCAACACATTTTGTTCCTTCATCGGTATGCTACCTACCACTGTAATTGTGGGCTCTTTCTGGCAAGTAGTGTCTTCCGTAATTACTTTGCCTAAACTTAGTCTTAAAAATGTGGGTATAGAAATCACTGAAAATTTACTACATTTTTTATATAAAAATGGTCGACCAAATGTAATCCAACCTCGAGATTTTTTTTTTCTATCAAAATCCAATCTGGGCATTGAAAGTGTGTCATGAAATATCTATGGATAAATATTAGGAAGTTAGAAATGCTGTTTATATCTCGGATTTGGTGTCAAATTTTATTACCCTCTGATTCAGGCAAGTGAATGCACCTGCTGAGTAAGGTGGCAGTTGAAGTGCTGACCTTTTATGAGCTGTTGTTTTATTGGTCTGTCACAGCTACTGCAAGTTTGCAACCATTAAGCGTGTGTAGTTGGGAATCAGATTTCTTTCAATTTGGGTGGTTTCAATTGTTTTTTCGGGTGTTGCTCCTGTCTTCTTTTTAAAGCCATTTGCTTCCTTATTTTGAAATTACAAAATAAACTAAATCATAATCTTAAATCTTAGCCTAGCTAGGTACTTGGAGATTTTTTTACTAGTAAAGATTACACAAACCATGTCTCAGTTTAACTTCTGTGATTTCAATCTGTTGTGGAGTATATTCTATTGGATCATTTTTATTATTTTATAATGCATAATTCTTTCTTATTGTATTATGTTATATTTCAACTCTTCCTTTTATAATCATTCAATATGCAGAAATTGTCTTTATTGGAAGAAGCATTATGCAAGGTGGAAACTAGTGATCCAAATGTAGTGTCCGCAATTATCGATAAGTACTCAGAGCAACCTTTCCTAAAAGACGACAGTGTTTATCACAGGTTGGTATGCATATAAATAAATGCAACGTATTATATACACAAACATAAATAAACAGCCAAAGTCTTCGGAGGATAGATAGATAGATAATTTAGCATATACAACAACAGCGGCAACAACCGAAGTCAATAGGTGCAGTCAGTTACATGGACGAAAGCTTTAGGTTTAATGCTATATTGTTTATCATGATTTAACTAAGTGTCTTTCTTAGTCCGCCTCTAATTGTTGAGCTATAATGCACCCAATTGACTCATCTTACTTTGCCTTCTACTAGTCTTCTCATATGCCCAAAAATCATAGGCGAGTCTTTGTATTTTTATGTACACATACCTGGGGAAGTATGTATAGATGTATGTATGTATGTATGCATGCACGTGCATGAACATTTTTTGGTTAGTCTCTTTCTATATTATGTGGTTCTATTACATCCCTACTCTTTACATAATGGAGTGTTATTTGTTTAAGATGGGCCATAGCACTAGAATGAATTGGTCATTTTAATTAAATTTCATTCCTATGGTTCAGTTTTTTTCCCTACCTCGATGACTGGAGGTTGAACTTTAAACCTCTGACCTTCTACAACCTACCTAAATCGTCACTGTAACCCATTGCTAGTGGCCCCAAATGTTGTTCTTGTCGATCTTTTTTGTCAATTACAAAGTCTATCAATTAGTTACCAATTTAACAAAGTCTATCAATTCATATCGCAGCCTCTAGAGTCCATCAGAAATTAGTCAAGTGCATTCTGCTCAACCTCAAAAGCTTTATTTCTCATGACTTATGAATCAAACAGTTCAAAAATACACATACCAAAAAAGGCCCAATTAGAGAAAAATATGACACCGAAAGAAAGATGCGCATACTAGCAATGGTAACTCCCATAGCTCGGAGGTCTCTATCCTAATCACTACCCAATTTTTTTTTTTTTTGTGTCTCTCCTTGTAATAATTTCTTTCCACTGTAAGACTCAACGGAATCCTCTGTTACATTGCTGCCATGTATTGACCTCTGTCAGCTATGCCCTGTCTAGCGGCTGATCTGTTTGTGTTAGCTGTGACAGTTACAACTTTCACTGGGTATCCTATTATAACCGAGTGTTAACAACTCATTCTATCACTTTACAAGGAAGCAGCCTAAATTGTATCTGTCAAGTAATTTGGTTTTTGTGAAAAAAAGTGTAGACAGTAATCGATAACGATGGAATTTTTTCTCTTGATCTAAAAAAAACAATTCATTGGTAAATCCTAATAAAAGGAAATAAATCTCCTGAAAAAAGGAAATAAATCTCCATACATAAAGACTCTAATTCTGGAGCAAATCTACCAAATAAACTCCTAATCCCAATCCCTTATTTTTAGATATTTCTCACAAACAAATATATATTTATTATCCTATCAATCTATATTTATCGTCCTGTAAATGTGAAATATTTACACCATATTTCAACACCCTCTCTCAACTTGGGCAATAAATGTCCTCCATTCCCAACTTTGTTATGAGATTATACAAGTCTAAGGTATTGCGTCCTTTTGTCAGCACATCAGCCACATGTTGCTTGGACGGAATATATGACATGCATACTAAACCTTCTTTTAATTTTTCCTTCATGAAGTGTGTTATCTATTTCTATATGTTTTGTTATGTCATGCCGAATGGGATTATGTGCAATGTCTATGACTAACTTATTATCATAGTAGAGCTTCAGGAGTCCCTCCAAATTAATCTTCAAGTCATCAAAGATAATTTTGAGCTATAATAACTCACATAGTCCTTCTGCCATGGACCTAAATTCTGATTCAGCAGATGGTCTGCATAATCTGCATCAGTGTAATCAATGGAGATATACAATTTTTTAGATGAAAAGCCTATAACACTTGTAGCCTTTTTGAGTTGCTGAATAACCAAAAAAGACAAGTCTAATAGCCCGGGGATTAAGTTTGTCTCTATTTTGGTTGTGGATATGCAGAAAAGTGGTGCACCCAAATATTCTAGGAATGAGGCCATTTGAGATCTTAAAGTGAGGGAAAAAATTTGGAGGGTTTTAAAAGGACTTTTGTTCTCTAGTATATGTGAGGGAAGCCTATTTATCATATATGCAACAGTGAGGACAGCTTCTCCCCAGTAATTTTTTAGAACTTTCTCTTGAAAGAGAAGTGCTCGAGTGGTGTTAAGCAAGTGTCTATTTTTCCTCTCTATCACTCCATTTTGTTGGGGAGTATAGACACATGAAGAGTCATGAATAATCCCTTTGGATTGAAAATAAGTAGACACAATTTGATTGAAATAATCCCTTGCATTGTCTTTTTATGTTGACCCTGAATTGATTTTGTATCATTGAATGAAAAATGGGAATAACAGTGCTCATGTCAAATTTTGGTTTAAGCAAACAGAGCCAAGTAACCCTAATCCAATCATCAATAAAGATTACAAACCAATGCACCCTAGAGATATTAGGTACAATATATGTTCCCCATATATCACTATGGATTAATTGGAAAGGTTGTGAGCTTCTATTATTGCTAATGGGAAAATATACATGCGTGTGTTTAGCTAATTAACAAGCCTCACAATGTGGGTTTGAGGTATCTAGATTTTCAAATAATTGGGGAAACAAAATTTTAAAAACAGAAAATGATGGATGTCCTAAGCTATAGTGGTATAACCAAAGAGTGTCTTTATTTGATACCCTAGGTAGAGACTTAGGTTGGTCAGCTTTGGAGTCTTGACGCAAGTCCAATCCTCCTCCCCAACACTTACTACTGTAAAACACACAAAGATGGGGAAAACATTGCAAAGCAATTGAGGTCATATGTTAGTTTTTTGATGGAGATAAGACTTGTTTAAAGTTTTGGGACATGTAAATTTTTTAAGAGTAAGTTTGGAAGATAAATAGATATCTCCTCTTGCAATTGTAGCTTAAGAGCCATTAGCAACAATAATTTTCCTATTACTTGGAGATGGCGTATAAGAATGAAAGAGTTGAGGTGTGTATGTCATATGATCCGTAGCACTATTTAGACACTCATACAAGAAGCGTTACTTGAGAGAGCAAGGGAGTACAATTCAAAGGATTTCTCAAGTATTCCGAGTAGGTCTTTCAGTCTTTTTATCTCCTCAATATTGAATCCTCCCTATGTTGATTTTGGATCAGACATCATGGAGATGCAAATTAGCAACTGGTTGTCTAATGGGTGATTTTACAAAGATAAAACAACAATAAAGACTGTTACAATGAAACTGCAACAATTAAGGCTGCACCGATAAAATGGCAATGAAGGCCGTAAGGGGTAAAAAGAGAGATGAGCGCCCCAGGAAAAACCTAGAGCTCTGAAACCATGTGAAAAAAAATTTAGACAGTAAACAATAATTATGGAATCACTTTTCTTGATCTAACAAAACAATACATTGGTATTTAAATGAAAAATGAAATAAATCTCCTGAAATAAAAGAAATAAATCTCCAAACCTAAAACTCTAAATCTGGAGCAAATCTACCAAACAAACTTCTAATCTCAATCCTTTAATTTTAGGGAATACTTACAAGCAAATCTATATTTATTATTCAATCAATTTATATTTATTGTACAGCAAATGTGAAATATTTACACCATATTTCAATACTTTTCTGTTTCAAAACATTCAAGAAACATTCTCTTCCTCTTCTTTTCATTATAGATTTCTATTAGTTTTTTTTTTTTTTTTTTCAATGATTGAAACATAAGACACTACCATAGTCTTGTATATTTCTCATTTATATCTTTTTGTGGTGGCTCATTGCAGGATGGATGTGATCAACGAGTGCTTCTCAAGAAAATCAATCGAGGGAATAATATCTTCTCTTGTAAGTTGTGTGAGTTATATTAATAGTCTTCAGCATAAAGAAGGATGCACTTTTTCCGTTTAGTTACCTGAATTTTGTCCTGCTGTTTTAGGAGATAGAAGCTAAGGGTAAGGCTGATCATTGGATTTCTGAAACTGTTCAAACCTTAAAGAAAGCATCTCCAACAAGCCTCAAAATCTTTCTTAGATTGGTATGTGTCCTGAAGGAATTATAAGTTATGTTTCATGTACATTCTAAAGGTCATTTATCTTCTATATGTTCAACTGTTCCAAACTTCCAAGTATATTTGTAGTGTTTTTAATATAAAGGAATGAATTCATAAAGAGCAATAGGAGATAATAGCAAGATTTAAGAGGATAAGAATACTTCGAAAAGGGAAGAGAGAAAAAATGCTCCCAAATCTATAAACGACTTCCCTTTAAAGATATTGTTTTTGACTTAGTTCAACTTCATATCCCAAGTTGCTCATCCAAATTAGTTTCAATCAGATCACCAAAATATTAACATATGTTGAGGATATCACTATTCTGGCTCCTTTTCTTCTACCAAAACTAGTAGCTAATAAACAAAGTTGGTCCAAGGACCCAGGGAATCTCCGGCATCTTCACAAGGTGATGTGAAGAAATCCATAGAGGAAAAAATATATAACAACATATGAATATGGTCTGATTTTAAGCTTGGCATTGCACAATATCACCTTCTGCAATCAGGCTGGATTCTCTGGATAACCTTATGCCATTGGAAAGAGAAGGAAAACACATTAACCATTTACTTTCTAGAACAATGAATAAGAAACGAGCTGTGTTTCGAGGACAAAGAACCTCCAGAAATATGAAAGATAAGGAAGAGGCAATATGATATATTTTCCTCCCTCGTAATGAACGGTACAAGGTGATGTAAAGGCACTCTAACAGAAAAGCTATCTAACAGAATCCACCAATAGTGCATAACAGAATTCTAACAATAATTGCTTGTAGAGTCATTCAATCCTTGGAAGCTTCTCAGTATGGGGCAAAGTCATGCCATTTCTTTGGCCCAGTGGCATTACTTCTGTGCCTCACATTTGGAGGCCTAATCCTTCTTCTATTGGGCTATTGCTTTCAGACCTATTCACAGCACGAATGTTCTTAGAAACCAATTTTTCAAGACCCATACCCCTCCTCCTTTAAACAGCAGCAAACCTCCACACTCACCAAGTGGTAACATCTCATACCCGTAGCACTAGACTAAAGAAATTTCCTCTGTACTTTCTTGAGTAGCAACAACTGTCAGTCTGTAGCTAGGACAGGAATAAACATAGGTAGTAGGGAATGTAGAACGTCAAGCCTGCATGAGGTTAATCCAAGCCCTTATAGAAATAAGACTTTTTCAGGCTTGGTTAGTGCTTGGAAATCTTCACCTTTTCTTTTGTAATTTATTTACATTTACATTTTTGAAAAGTACAAATTCTTCTACTCGGCCTTGCAAAAACAAAAAGAGAAAAGATAATAAAAAAAACATAATAGGAGTTGAATGAATTCTTTCTTTTAAACTTTTTGCAAACGTAGACTCCGTTGAACAATGTTTGAAGGAAACACCACAAAGTGAACTGTTTGCACAAGTAATAAAGATTAGTACATATATCGTTCACATGAGTTGTGATACTTTTTTGTCTTGCGAACTAGTGATATTGCCAAAAGGTTGAGATTGTAGCCAATTTGTTGCAATTAGCAATTTTTTATTCTTGCAACTTCTTCTTCTTGGAAACATAATACATGGATAAGAATATCAACTTTATGACCTTGGTTTACATTTGTCCTATAGAATGCATGTTTGGTTAAGTTTATTTTTCAAGCAATAATTGCTCATTTCTTAGAGTTTAAGAAATTTGGGAAAAATAAGTGTCATTATATCTTGAGAAAATGTAACTTATTTATGAATTTTCTCTTAGCAAATATCACTATAATCTCTGAACTTGTTTATCATTGTTATCATCTCATCATCATCATTGTCATCGTCATAACATTGTTATTGTAATTATATCAACTTTTATATTTTCCTATTGGCATTTTCAGATGAGAGAAGTCAGGCTCGTAGGTATTGGTCCATGCCTTGTTCTTGAATATAGAATTGTTTGTCATATTCTAAAAGGACACTACAGCAAGGATTTCTTTGAGGTATATGATAATTCTTATCCACCGTTGTTTTAGATTATTTTTCTTTCATGGCTTGCTTATCGATATGCTTTACTGCAGGGTTGTAGAGCTATACTGTTAGATAAGGACAGGAACCCAAAGGTGGGTAGCTCTCTGATATTTCATTTTGTATAACCGTTTCCCATTTCATCATGAACATTCCTACACGTAAATTAATTTTATTGAAAAGTTGTATTTTGATTATCATATTGATGATGTCTTTTTCAGTGGGAACCTTCCAAATTGGAGCTTCTTAGTGATAGCGATGTCGACCGTTACTTCTCTAAGCTTGATGATGAAGAATGGGAAGATTTGGAACTTCCTGAAAGGTTCAACAATCTGCCTACATATGCTATTTCAAAGCTGTAAAGCATAAAAATTCTCACATTTTCAAGCCAAAATTCTCACACCAATCAATGGATTCTTGAATGTTTCAATATTGTGTGGCAGCTTATTTATGGCCACCGTTGCAATTGATAAGATTTTAAAATTAGTGAATCCTACACATCCAAAAACAATGTGTGAAACGTGTTCCAAGGTAACGGTCCACTCTTGTTAATGTAATTGAAAGTTCACTTTTAAAATAAATCTCTTAATTAGAGTTCTTAAAAATTAGAGGTAAATTTTTCTTGTTTGTGAACGGCTAACATACGTCCAATAACTTTTACTTTAAACTAGTAATAGTCATACATGCTAGTTAGAAATAAATTATTGCATTGTAACCTAAGAAACAATAACATATGAGTAAAAGCAAAACCGGTAGTGTCTCAATTATTAAGTAAGGGATTCCATAACATACAATCCAAAAGAAAAAAGTTGCAATGCAACTATGGGAGCGGAGGCACCTGGTCAATATGCACACACCGTCGGGTTTGTCATCCTACACACTCAGATTAAGGTTCTCTTTGTTAAATTTATACTCCATTAGCCAATTTGATGTAATAGTTTCATCTCAACCTGTAAGACAATTTAATCTTAATAGACAAAAATGGCATACGCAACTCATGATTTCAAAATTATAATAGATAATGTCTACATTAAGTATGTACATAAGAATAATAAGAATGGTAAGCCCGTCACGTCTTAAGAAGCTTAGATATTATCAAATTATTAGATTATTTTGTAGCTTAGATTTTGTCTCATGTGAGACTTAAATGACATTCTTTGACCGTTCATACAATAGAATATGCAAGTCTCAATACGAAGTCACAGAACAACACATAAATTTAGTTTGAATTGGTCACATTGTTTTTTAAGTTATTGGCATGTTGGTTCATGAATCCTTATAAAGGTTATGTGACACATTAGACCAATTTTTTGTTGTATGCTAAAATGATGTTACAAGCAAAAGGTACTTTCAAGAAAAATAAGTTGAGTGTACAAAGATCTTTGTTAGCCAAAAAGTTTCCAGTTCTTACAAAGGTTTTTTAAATACGCAAGTCATAATGGTTTTTTTAATACGCCTATGTGTCATATAGAACCAACTGACCATCTACATAGAATATCAATGTTTCTGCATCCATTACTACTTTTTCAATTTTAAATCATACAACGTTTTATAGTAAATATAAAAGAGTGTAAAATCTTTATTCTGTGAAGCTATTTCTCAATAAGAAACTTTTATTTGTATACCTTGAAAAATTTGAAAAAAAATGTTGATAGTTCAATTGAATCCCCTATACTTCCCCGCAATTCTTGAACTCGGTTTCTTTTTCTAACAATATATTACACTGAGAACAAATATAAAACAACTCTTTTTATAACAATATATTACATTGACACAAATATAAAACAAGGGGAAACAAGGAAAGTTATCATGTAATGCATGCATAATACACATCAAATAAATGCAGAACATGGGATTGTGTACACAGAAGGTGGAAGGTGATGGAGCTTAAAAGGCTAGTGTTGGAGAGGAAATAGCCAAAAGCTCCTCGATGGGAGTTTTATTCATTTTCATTTCTTTCCTTTCTTATTTTATTCACTCAGGTCTTAAAAGCCATGCAGCCATGCAGCCATACACAGAATCCTACATGATAAAACCTAGAATCCATTAGCTAGGGTTTATCCTTACATAAAACAAGAGGAAAAAAAAATAAAGGTTAAGTGAGAACAAGTGAGTAATGAAAATATAACTAACTAAAAAAATTCCAAGAAAGTTTGTAGGATAACTATATGTGGGGAGCGAGGATCTGGTAAAACCACCCTAGCCAAAGCTATCTACAATCAAATTCATGGTACCTTCGCAGTGAAGACTTTCATTGAAGGTATTGGACAAGTTAGGGAAATCGGAGGGGATCTTCGTTTACAAGAACAACTTCTTTCAGATCTCCTAAAAACAAAGGTGGAGATAGATAGCGTTGAGATGGGAATAAGTATGATTTGGGAAAGACTTTCTGGGAAAAGGGTGCTCATTATCCTTGACGATGTGCCTGAGTTTCATGAACCGTTAGTACGGCGATGGAGTTATTTGTTCGAAAGAGGAACTGTAATAATCATTACAACAAGACATGAAAACCTATATCAAGCTAATTCTATTTTTCAGGTAAAGTTAATGAACTTAATAGAGTCCCTTGAGCTTCTTAGTTGGCACGCATTTAGAGAAGCAAAACCGAAAGAAGAATACCATTCCCTTGCAAAAAGAGTAGTTGCTTATTGTGGAGGACTACCTCTAACTCTTGAAGTCATTGGATCTTATTTATATGAAAGGACTGAAGAAGAATGGATTAGTGCATTGTTTAAATTAGTGAAAATTCCACAGCACGATGTTGAACGCCAATTGAAAATAAGCTTTGACGGTTTACACAATGAAATGGAAAAAGATTTATTCCTTCACGTAAGTTATTCCTTTGTTGGTAAGGGCAGAGCCTTTGTTAAGAAGATCCTAAATGGATCTGGAATAGACGTTGATAGTGGAATAAGAGTTCTTATAGAGCGTAGTCTCATACAAGTTAATAAGAACAACACATTAGGAATGCATTCGTTGCTACAACAAATGGGAACAGAAATTATACGTCAAATTTCAGGAGAGCAACTTGGGGAGAACAGTCAACTGTGGTTTGATAAAACGGTAAGAACATCCTTTGTCTATGGTTTTGAAACTTCTTTTGGAAATTGCTGCTTTCTCATGTACAATATATTTGTTTTTCTTAGATCTTTCCATCTAAGGGGAGAAGATTCATACAGAGATTGCCTACCGAAGAAGATTATTTCTTCAAAGATTATTTCTTCAAACCTTATCCTTTTGAGGTAAGAGAGCTATCAAAATTGCTGAAACTCGCTGGAGATTCTAATTACATTTCTAAGAAAACTGAGATGGATCAATTTGCGAGGAATTTCTTCAGAGTGCCTACCTAACAACTTTTACCTGCATGATGCAATAGCGATTTACTTAAAACACAGTCTTCTTCGATTCGTTTGGAAACAACCCCAGGTTTTTATTACGTCCCATTTTATTTTGAAGTTAGTATTTGTTTCCACGTATAACTCTTTCGTTTTTCATTTTCTTCTCTAATATTTTATCAAAAACTATCTTCTTAAAGGTTTCCACGTGGCTAAAAGTCCTTAATCTTAGTCACTCCAAGTACTTGAAAGAAACTCCTGACTTTTCCGGACTTCTGAGTCTTGAACAACTCATTCTCAAAGATTGTCCAAGATTGCAAGAAGTACAACAATCTATTGGACGCCTCTGCCATCTTACACTGCTCAATTTGAAGGACTGTACAAGTCTAAGCAATCTCCCCAGCGAGATCTATATGCTGAAATCTCTGAAAACTCTCATTCTTTGTGGTTGTCCAAAAATTGACCTGTTGGAAAAAGATTTAGTGCAAATGGAATCCTTGATAACTCTAATCGCTGAAAATACAGTTGTGAAACAAGTGCCTTTTTCAATTGTAACCTCAAAAGGTATTGGATATATATCCAAACGTGGATTAGAGGGATTGTCACGTGATCTTTTTCTTTCTATCATTAGCTCTCGGATTTTGCCAACAATGATTCCCCTATCTTATATTCATTCGTTCATGGATACGGAGGATAATAATTGGAATGATATTGCACCATTGCTTAGCAGCCTTGTAAATCTTAGAAGTGTTTTGGTGAAATATGACGCCGAGTTTCAACTATCTAAGTAAGTAAAAACTATACTGATCGAATATGGTGCAAATATTATAGAATCAGGTATTTCTAAGCATCACCTCAGGTCTTCTCTGACTGGTGTTGGAAGGTACAAAGAATTCTTCAATACTGTGGGCAATAGCATACCTATGGTTCTTCTCTGGGTTTCCCTTTATTTATACCTTCACCATCATTTTAGCTATTATTTAAGAGAACATAAAATAATCCTGATGAAGTATCTAGTAGAAACTACAACACTGAACTTTTAGCACACTTGTCGATAGCTCCACTCCACGACTTCTTCTAAAAGTATCTTATTTAATAATCAATTAATCAAGTGACTATGCTTATGCTAAGTACTAGAAATTGATTTCCAATTTCTCTCTTTACTAGCTTCATGATTGTTTTATTCCCAATGACTCAGAAATATAAACTAAGAGAGACAGAAACAGAAATGCATTCTAAATCCCTAAGAAATGATGGTGATATATACACAACAAAACTGTTAGCCAGATTTGTTTTAATCATGTATAACATTTTTATTTAGCTAAAGATGCCCTTGTTTATCACATAATACAGGTATTTGAAAGCAGTGAGTTATAAAGAAAAATTCGTTCCTTAGATTTATAAAGAAGACTACGAGGTCTAGTAAGTTATTTATATTCTTAAAGTACCACAGATCCATTAAGTTATGGTATTAATCCTCTTGTCTTTTATTGCAATGTAATCTTTCTGATCCTTTCCTTGTTTTTCTTTTAGTATAGCTTACAGTTAATAAATTCATGTTTGTTTTACCCTGTTTCTTGCTCCTCACATTGTGCTTCCTTGAACTTAAGTTCTATTTATCGCATTTGCTGTCTCGTTGTTACTTCTATGAATTCTTTTACCTTTTGGTATATAATATTTCATTCGAAATCCTCTCAAAATAATATTACATCTTGAAATAAAGATAGCTGCGGTATGTCTTTTGCTTTGCTATCTGCTATATAGTTCCGGTTTCTATTTCAACATAAGAAGCCTCATCCCTTTATTTAAGACTAAGCGAAACAAAGTTTAATTTCATTTCTCGTTATTTACACTTATTGTGTTTATATTATGTGTAATTTAAATATATCAATTTTTTTTTATTTACATTTATAAGTTTCTATAGTTTCCAGTTTGTACAAGTCAACTAAATCTTTTCAAATATAGTCATGATCTTACAAATTATTTTAATTTTGGTAAAATTGTTTTGGAATTAATTCTTATAAATTAACATTCATTCGATGTATATGATCTTTAAAAAAAAAGTTATAACTAATAGTTAATAATATTACAAATGTGTACAATATTTTTATTGACCATTAGTTGTTTCGATTATAAAATTCATATATAGATTATGATTTCTTAAAAAGTTTACAGTTTCTATGTTTTTTAAATAAAAAGTTAACATTATAGAATTCACATAGATGGTATAAAAAGTTCATTTACTATGTTGGTTAAAACAGAAACCATTATAAAAAAATTAAACTAATATTTGTCATGGTAAAAGTAAAGTTTGAAATAGTTTCACTGATATTCGCTTACTTTCTATATTAGTTATGACCTTGTTTTAGAAGCTAATTTTTTATTTGGAATATTTGACTTGTTTTAGACATTTCTTTTCCATAACAATTCTCAGTTCTCTTAGGATGAAAATTTTCGAATATCTATTATTGTTATCATTTACACACTATTTGTATCTGAAAATATGTACTTTCCATGCAAATGGAAGTACTTGTGACATTATCATTTTAACCTTGCTTTTACGTTGCATTGCTGTGAATATGAGGATCTCATAGTTTTTCTCTCCATAACCCATTATTACAGCTTGATAGTGCTTTTCCCTAATGGATTAAGACATTTTACATTACCTCATACCTACTTATGTGTTGAATTATGTGGTTGTGAAGATGGTGTGCCAAAGTTAATCTGCTCGAGGTTAATTTTACATGGATTTTTTTTTAATAGCAAAAAATATAATTTATGAGAGTACTTTAGGAGTACTCCAATCTTTATACAAAGATAGCAGAGTCACACTAGTTCACATAACACTTTAATCGTTTCTAGAAAGACTCTATTGAGTATAAAATTACAAAGAAGCTTACAGAAGTCCACAACCCAGTTACATCAATCATAAAAGTATATCTATGTTTGCCAAAACAATTAGATAAAACTTCCAAACATTAATAAATGATGTATACAAGCATCGTATAATTTCTCCTATCCAATACTGTTGATCATTCTATTTCTTCTATCAACATAAGCCTCAACAAACCAGAAAACAAAAGCACAGCCATTTACCCTACCCTTTTATGTTTTTTATTATTTATTTTAAATATTTTTTTCAACAATTTTTTATTCACAGAAAGTTTTGAAGCTTTTTTATATATTTCATACCTAAAATTCAACCACAGATAAATTGGTGTCTGCTGTGCAAGATTTTAACAACAAGAAATTAACATAATTTCACTCAATTAAATTGAAATCGTTCATGTTTCACTATTTTTTACATTGAAATCCTGCCTGATTGATAACATTTTTTCTCTTCTTAAATAAAATCGTATCCAAACTAATACGACTTCTTTATTTAAAAAACATGCCTATAAACTACACCGTTATTAGAAGAAAACCTACAAAAGCCTTTAACTCATGACCTCGAATATATTATTCAAACCTGTATCTAAGACCATCCTAGTGGTTTTTATGTTTCACCTTTTTAAAAAATAATCTAAATATATGCTGATCAATATAGTTCTTTTCATGTAGGGTTTCTAATTATAAATGTTTCTCATAACACGATATAAAAAATTGGATGTTACAATGTTAGCATGGAAAAACTCGTCCCAAAGGATGAACTAATGAATTACGTTTCAAGAAAGAAAAAACAACAAAGATAGATCGTAAATCAAATCTATGTCAATAAATGAGTTATCTCTATTTCTCATCTTTCTTCTTTGTCAAATTTCTCCACTTTGGGTCTTTCATTTCTTCACAACATCTCATGAATTTTCTTTACAAAGGAGTTTAATCGTAAATCTCACTCCAATAAAAGTTGAGTAATTAATACAAGTCTCTGCCAGATATTTTATTTTCTGAATTCCAATATAAAAACAACTAACTATATAATGTCTTTTAACTTTTTTGTTCACCTTTTTATTTGATTAAAAAAATTGCTATAATTTCTTTAGATATAATTTCATAATTGAAGTATTTAGAAAAACAAACTATGATTCTCAATAATTAACGCAGCTAAACTCGTGATTTTCGTTCATGGTGAAATAAGGAAAGCAGATTCTCTGTCTAATCCGAAAAAACAAAGATAAACCAAAGAAAATGAAATCATATCATCCAATAAAATTATAGCACAATTCTCATAATTAAGACACCTAAAAAGGACTGGAAAAACATAAATTATAACGAGCTATTTGACAGAGAAAATATAATAAAAAAAAGCACCATATAAATCATTGTTTAATTTAATTACTAATAGTTGGCCTTATACCCCACAAAAACGATCGTCTTTTTGGTTCAAGAAAACCGTTCATTTGATCACATGTTGGGTTGGATGAAGTCCCTCAACCCGGAAATCGATGGGATCACCGGTTCGGAGTCAACAAACTAAATTAAAATCATAGTACTATTGCAAACCTTAACGCGATTCCACGACAATAAAAAATGTATTGATTTTGGTGTCCTTTGAATGGCTGTATCTAAATATAATGTTTTATTTGACTGCGTTGCTTCATTGATTTCTCTTTTTCTAAGAGTTTATCACCTCCTCCATTTCTTCCATGGAATTCCCTTCTTCATCATCCCAACTCCCACGGATGTACGATGTGCTCATCAACTTTAGTGGAGAAGATATCCAAAGGAAATTTGTTTCTCATCTCGATTCTGCCCTCTCTGCTGTTGGTTTCATCACTTTCCTTCACCATCAGAATGCAGTAGAGTCAACGCACCTCGAACCACCTATTCTCAATCTCTGTCGAGTAGCAATTGTTGTTTTCACCAAAAGCTATTCTGAATCTGCTTGGTGTCTTCATCAACTTCAACAAATCATCGAATGGCACCAAACTTATTCCCGACATGTTCTGCCCGTTTATTACGAAATTGAGCCATCGGATGTACGTCTTCAGAAGGGTCATTTTGGAAAAGCTGTAAAAGCAACTGCAGAACAAACATTCTCAGGACAACAACTGGAGGATGGCATGTCCAGATGGAGCCACGCACTCACCAAAGCTGCAAATTTCTATGGATGGGATGAGAGCAATTACAGGTAAATCACTCACTTTATAAGCATATTTTAAGCTTGTACTTCAATTTTGCTAATACATGACTTCTTTTATAATTGTTATTGACCTTGAAGGAGTGATGCTGAACTAGTGGACAAAATTGTTAAGACCGTCCTTCATTTAGCAGTCTTGTCTGCTACTAAATTTCCAGTTGGATTACAATCCCACGTGGAGGATCTCATTCGAACTATCAAAAATAATTCCACTGAAGTTTGTAGGATAGCGATATGTGGACAGGGAGGATCGGGTAAAACTACCCTTGCCAAAGCTATTTACAGTCAAATTCATGGGAAATTCACGGAGAAAAGTTTCATCGAAGGTATTGGACAAGTTAGCGGAATAAGAGGGGATCTTTGTTTACAAAAACAACTTCTTTCAGATCTCCTAAAAACAAAGGTGGAGATAGATAGCGTTGAGATGGGAATAAGTATGATTCGGGAAAGACTTTCTGGGAAAAGGGTGCTCATTATCCTTGACGATGTGCCTGAGTTTCATTTACCATTAGTACAGGAATGCAGTAATTGGTTCGAAAGAGGAAGTGTAATAATCATTACAACAAGATATGGAAACCTACAGAGGGTATATCAAGCTAATTTTGTTTCTCAGGTAAACCTAATGAACTCAATGGAGTCCCTTGAGCTTCTTAGTTGGCACGCATTTAGAGAAGCAAAACCAAAAGAGGAATACCATTTCCTTGCAAAAAGTGTAGTTGATTATTGTAGAGGACTACCTCTGACTCTTGAAGTCATTGGAACTTATTTGTATGAAAGGACTGAAGAAGAATGGATTAGTGTATTGTCTAAATTAGAGAAAATTCCACCCCACGATGTTGAACAGCGATTGAAAATAAACTTCGACGGTTTACACAATGAAATGGAAAAAGATTTATTCCTTGATGTATGTTCTTCCTTTGTAGGTAAGGATAGAGTCTACGTTATGAAGATTCTAAATGGTTCTGGAATAGACGCTGATAGTGGAATAAGAGTTCTCATAGAGCGTAGCCTCATACAAGTTAATAAGAACAACAAATTAGGAATGCATTCGTTGTTACAAGAAATGGGAAGACAAATTATACATCAAGATTCAGGAGAGGAACTTGGGGGGAACAGTCACCCGTGGTTTGATATGAATGCACTGTCAGAGGATGCGGTAAGAACATACTTTATATATGGTTTTGAAACTTCTTTTGGAAGTGGTTGCTTTCTCATGTGCAATATATTTGTTTTTCTTAGATCTTTTCATTTAAGGGGACAATAGTCATTCAGAGATTGCCTAACGGAAGAGATTATTTCTCGGAACCTTATCCTTTTATCGTAAGAGGCCCATCAAGAAAGCTGCAACTCGCTGGAAATTCTAAGTACCTTTCTAAGAAACTGAGATGGATAAATCTGCGAGGAATTTCTTCAGAATGCCTACATAACAACTTTTATCTGCATGATGCAATAGCGATTGACTTAAAACACAGTCTTCTTCGATTCGTTTGGAAACAACCCCAGGTTTTTACGTCCCATTTTCTTTTAAAGTTAGTATTTGTTTCCACTTATAACTATCTCGTTTTTCATTTTCTTCTCTAATATTTATCAAAAACTATCTTCTTGAAGGTTTCAACGTGGCTAAAAGTCCTTAATCTTAGTCACTCCAAGTTGTTGGTAGAAACCCCTGACTTTTCCGGACTACCAAGTCTTGAACAGCTCATTCTCAAAGATTGTCCAAGATTGCAAGAAGTACACCAATCTATTGGACGCCTCTGCCATCTTACACTGCTCAATTTGAAGGACTGTACAAGTCTAAGCATTCTCCCTAGAAAGATATACAAGTTGAAATCCTTAAAAACTCTCATTCTTTGTGGTTGTCCAAAAATTGACCTATTGGAAAAAGATATAGTGCAAATGAAATCCTTGATAACTCTAATTGCTGAAAATGCAGCTGTGAAACAAGTGCCTTTTTCAATTGTAAGCTCAAAAAGCATCGGATATATATCCCTACGTGGATTTGAGAGATTGTCACATAATCTTTTGTTTTCTATCATTCGGTGTCGGATGTCGCCAGCAATGATTCCCCCATCTCATATTCATTCATTCATGGATATGGAGGATAATAATTGGGATGATATTGTACCATTGCTTAGCAGCCTCGTAAATCTTCGAAGTGTTTTGGTGAAATGTGACGCTGAGTTTCAACTATCTAAGCAAGTAAAACCTATACTGGTCGAATATGGTGCAAATATTATAGAATCAGGTATTTCTAAGCATCACTTCAGGTCTTCTCTGACTGGTGTTGGAAGATACAGAGAATTCTTCAATACTGTGTGCGATGGTATACCTAAGGTTCTTCTCTAGCTTTCCCTTTGTTTATTACCTTCACCATCATTTTAGCTATTATTTGAAAGAACATAAAATAATCCTAATGAAGTATCTAGTAGAAACTACAATACTAAACTTTTAGCTCCCTTCTTGTCGATAGCCCAACGACTTCATCTAAAGGTATCCGATTTTAATAATCAATTAATCAAGTCATTATGCTTATACTAAGTACTAGAAATTGATTTCCAATTTCTCACTTTAGTTTGTTTTATTCCAATAGTCGTAGAAATATAAACTACGAGAGACAAAAACAGAAATGCATTCTAAATCCCTAAGAAATGATGGTGATATATACACAACAAAACCGTTAGCCAGATTTTGTTTTAATCATGTATAAACATTTTTATTTAACTAAAGATACCCTTGTTTATCACATGATACAGGTATTTGCAAGCAGTGAGTCATGTGATGTTTGTCTCCCAGGAGACAATGATCCTTATTGGTTTGGCCATATGGGTGAGGGACATTCTGTTTCTTTCACTGTACCTCCAGATCGTGATATACAAGGAATGGCTTTGTGTGTCGTTTATTCATCAATCCCCATGACAACTGAATGTCTTAGAAGTGTCTTAATTGTTAATTATACAAAGTGCACATTATTGATACACAACCATGGCACAGTAATTTCCTTTAATGATGAAGATTGGCATGACATAGTGTTAAATTTAGGATCAGGAGACAACGTGGAGATTTTTGTGACTTTTGCTCATGGATCCGTAATCAAGAATACAGTTGTCTATCTAATATGTAGTGCATCAAATGACTTAGAAAAGGAGCCTGTCGCAAAGAAAAATCCCTCGTTAGATCTATAGAGAAAATATAATATGAGTTCTGGTAAGTTATTTATTTATTTATTTTTTCTGAGAACAACAAGATCCCCGCTTACAGTTAAGAAATTCATGTTTATTTTACAGTGTTTCTTGCTCCTCACATTGTGCTTCCTTGGCTTTAACTTCTGTATATCGTATTTGCTTTCTCGTTGTTACTTTTGTCAATTCTCTTACCTTTTAGTATATAATATTTCATTCAGAAATCCTCGTAAAATAATATTGCATTATGAAATAAAGATAGCTGCGGGTCTATAGTTTGTTATGACTTTTGCTTTGCAATCTGCTATTTAGTCTCTGTTTTTATTTCAACATAAGAACCCTCATCCCTTTATTTAAGACTAAACAAAACGAAGTTTAATTTCATTTCTAGTTATTTACACTGATTCTGTTTGTTTTACGTATAATTTAAATATATCAATTTTTTCATTTACATTTATAAGTTTCCTTTGTTTTCAGTTATGTACAAGTCACCTAACTTTTTCAATGTTCAGCTTTCAACTAAATTTCTTCAAATACAGTCATGATCTTACAAATTATTTTAATTTTAATTACAATAATTTTCTCTTACACTAACAGCTATCAATATCATGTGGGTGGATGCCTAAAAACACAAACAATAAAGAGAACTGATACACAGGTTTATACCTACAAAATTAATGTTGGGAATCATTGAATGTAGTATGAGGGATATGGTTGTGCCAAGTAGGTCTGTTTTGGCATGTGCTGTTGGTATTAGTTTGCAACCTGCAGAAGATTGGTCTAAGAGACATTAGGTCTAAGGTTTTATAGTAAATATAAAAGAGTGTTCTATATTTGCAAAATCTTTATTCTATGAAGCTATTTCTCAGTAAGAAACTTTTATTTGTATACCTTGAAAAATTTGAAAAAAATGTTGATAGTTCAATTGAATCCCCTATACTTCCCCGCAATTCTTGAACTCGGTCTCTTTTTCTAACAATATATTACACTGAGAACAAATATAAAACAACTCTTTTTATAACAATATATTACATTGACAACAAATATAAAACAAGGGGAAACAAGGAAAGTTGTTAAGGTGTTATCATGTAATGCATGCAGAATACACATCAAATAAATGCAGAATACAAGGGATTGTGTACACAGAAGGTGGAAGGTGATGGAGCTTAAAAGGCTAGTGTTGCGGAGGAAATAGCTAAAAGCTCCTCGATGGGAGTTTTATTCATTTTCGTTTCTTTCCTTTCTTATTTTATTCACTCAGGTGTTAAAAGCCATGCAGCCATGCAGCCATACACAGAATCCTACATGATAAAACCTAGAATCCTTTAGCTAGGGTTTATCCTTACATAAAACAAGAGGGAAAAAAAAAATAAAGGTTAAGTGAGAACAAGTTAGTAATGAAAATATAACTAACTAAAAAAAATTCAGATAGATATAAAATTAAACTCAATACATGGATGCAAGTCCTCAACAATAACATCAATGTTATTACAAACAGCGATCACCAGAGGTTTTGTATGTACAGCGAGTAATATAATTTATATGCACATTCAGAATGATCATTTTTATTTTCAATTTGTTTGTTTGTTTGAGATATATAAGATATTGTACCTATTCGTGTATTAATACCATATTTAAATAAATATGATGTAAGTTAAATCCGATCAATCTTACATAAAGTACTTATTTAATTTTATTATATATTCACTTGTATTATTTCCCTGTCGAAGTATAATTTTTCATTCCTAAAATAAAAAAGTAAAGTTAAAATGTAATTTCTGAAACAAAAACATAAAATTTTTCATAGTTATTAGTATAATAGTTCTTTTTTCTACTGTTAAAGGGGATGTTAGTCAAATTTCTTAAATGACTATAGTACAAGGAGTTACGTGATATCTTAACACGCTTCCACGAATGTAAAAAATGTATTCAACTTTGGTGTCCTTTGAATGGCTGTATCTATATACAATGTTATATTTGACTGCGTTGATTCATTGATTTCTCTTCTTCTAAGAGTTTATCACCTCATCCATTTCTTCCATGGAATTCGCTTCTTCATCCTCCAAACTCCCACGGATGTACTATGTGCTGATCAACTTTAATGGAGAAGACATCCAAAGGAAATTTGTTTCTCATCTCGATTCTGCCCTCTCTGCGGTTGGCTTCACCACTTTCCTTCACCACCAGAATTCACTCGAGTCAATGCACATCGAACCACCTATTCTCAATCTGTGTCGGGTAGCAATTGTTGTTTTCACCAAAACCTATTCACAATCTGCTTGGTGTCTTCATCAGCTTCAACTAATCATCCAATGGCACCAAACTTATTCCCGAAATGTTCTCCCCGTTTATTACGAAATTGAGCCATCGGATGTACGTCTTCAGAAGGGTCATTTTGGAAAAGCCTTCAAAGCAACTGCACAGCAAACATTCTCAGGACAACAACTGGAGCATGCCATGTCCAGATGGAGCCAAGCACTCACCAAAGCTGCAAACTTCTATGGATATGATGAAAGCAATTACAGGTAAATCACTCACTTACTCAATAACCATATTTTAAGATTTTGGTAGTACATGACTTGTTCTATAATTGTTATTGACCTTCAAGGAGTGACGCTGAACTAGTGGACACAATTGTTAAGAGCCTTCTTAATTTACCAGTGTTCTCTGCTACTAAATTTCCAGTTGGATTACAATCCCACGTGGAGGATCTGATTCGAACTATCAAAAATAATTCCAATAAAGTTTGTAGGATAGCGATATGTGGAGAGGATGGATCCGGTAAAACCACCCTGGCCAAAGCGTTCTTCAATCAAATTCATGGTACATTTACGGCGAGAAGTTTCATTGAAGCTATTGGACAAGATAGTGGAATAAGAGGGGATCTTCGTTTACAAGAACAACTTCTTTCAGATCTCCTAAAAACAAAGGTGGAGAAAGATAGCATTGAGATTGGGAGAAGTATTATTCGGGAAAGACTTGCTGGGAAAAGGGTGCTCATTGTACTTGACGATGTGCCTGGTTTTAATGCACCATTAGTATGGGAATGCAGTAATTGGTTCGAAGGAGGAGCTGTAATAATCATTACAACAAGACATGAAAACCTACAGTGGGTATATCAAGCTGATTCTGTTTTTCCGGTAAAGCTAATGAACGCAAAGGAGTCCCTTGAGCTTCTTAGTTGGCACGCATTTAGAGAAGCAAAACCAAAAGAGGAATATCATTTCCTTGCAGAAAGAGTAGTTGATTATTGTAGAGGACTACCTCTAACTCTTGAAGTCATTGGAACTTATTTATACGAAAGGACTGAAGAAGAATGGATTAGTGTATTGTCCAAATTCAAGAAAATTCCACGGTGCGATGTTAAACAACAACTGAAAATAAGCTTCGACGGTTTACGCAATGAAATGGAAAAAGATTTATTCCTTGATGTATGTTCTTCCTTTGTTGGTAAGGGCAGAACCTATGCTACCATGATCCTAAATGGATGTGGAATAGACACTGAGAGTGCAATAAGAGTTCTCACAGAGCGTAGGCTCATACAAGTTAATAAAAACAACAAATTAGGAATGCATCCGTTGCTACGACAAATGGGAAGAGAAATTATTGGTCGTATTTCAGGAAAGGAACCTGGAGAGATCGGTCAACTGTGGTTTGATAGGGATGCAAAATATGTACTGTCAGAGCATACGGTAAGATCATCCTTTATCTATCGTTTTGAAACTTCTTTTGCAAGTGGCTGCTCTCTCATGTGGAATATATTTGTTTTTCTTAGCTCTTTTCATCTAAGGGGACAAAAGTCATTCGGAGATTTCCTATCAGAGCATATTTCTTCTTCGAACTTTATGCTTTTAAGGTAACAAAACCATTAGGACGGCTGAAAGTCGATGGAGATTTTGAGTACCTTTCTAAGAAACTGAGATGGATCAGTTTGCATGGGTTCTCTTCAGAATACCTACCTAACCAATTTTATCTGCACGATTCAATAGCGATTGATTTAAAATATAGTCTTCTTCGATTCGTTTGGAAAGAACCCCAGGTTTTTCTTACGTGCCATTTTCTTTTAACGTTAGCACTTGTTTCCACTTATAACCATTTCCTCTTTTTCAATTTCTTCTCTAATATTTTATTAAAATACCATCTTCTTGAAGGTGTTGGCGTGTTTAAAAGTCCTTAATCTTAGTCACTCCAAGTTGTTGATAGAGACCCCTGACTTTTCCGGATTACCAAGTCTTGAACAGCTCATTTTCAAAGATTGTCCTAGATTGCAAAAACTACACCAATCTATTGGACGCCTCTGCCATCTTACACTGCTCAATTTGAAGGACTGTACAAGTCTAAGCAATCTCCCCAGCGAGATCTATATGCTGAAATCTCTAAAAGCTCTCATTCTTTGTGGTTGTTCAAAAATTGACCCATTGGAAAAAGATATAGTGCAAATGGAATCCTTGATCACTCTAATTGCTGAAAATACAGCTGTGAAACAAGTGCCTTTCTCAATTGTAAGTTCAAAAAGCATTGGATATATATCCCTACGTGGATTTGAGGGATTGTCACATAATCTTTTTCTTTCCATCATTCGGTCTCAGATGTCGCCAGCAATGATTCCCCTATCTTATATTCATTCGTTCATGGATGATATTACACCATTGCTTAGCAGCCTTTCAAATCTTCGAAGTGTTTTGGTGCAATGTGACCCCGAGTTTCAACTATCTAAACAAGTAAATACTATATTGATCGAATATGGTGCAAATATTACTGAATCAGGAATTTTAAAGCATCACCTCAGGTCTCGTCTGACTGGTGTGGGAAGATACAAAGAATTCTTCAATACTGTGAGGATAACGCACCTAAGTTTCTTCTCTGGCTTTCCCTTTGTTTATTACCTTCACAATCATTTTAGCTATTATTCGATAGAACATACAATAAACATTTACTATTGATCACTTTCGTTCTAATCATGTATAACATTTTTGTTTAACTAAAAATGCCCTTGTTTATCACATGATACAGGTATCTGCAAGCAGTGAGTCATGTGATGTTTCGCTCCCAAGTGACAATGATCCTTATTGGTTTGGTCATATGGGTGAGGGACATTCTGTTTCCTTCACTGTACCTCGAGATCGTGACATAATAGGAATGGCTTTGTATGTCCTTTATTCATCAACCCCTGAAATCATGACAACTGAATGTCTTAGAAGTGTCTTAATTGTTAATTATACAAAGTGCACAGTGTTGATACACAACCATGGCACAGTAATTTCCTTTAATGATGAAGATTGGCATGACATAATGTCAAATTTAGGACCAGGAGACAACGTGGAGATTTTTGTGAGTTTTGGTCATGGATCCATAGTCAAGAACACAGCTGTCTATCTGATATGTAGTGAGTCAAATAATTTAGAAAAGGAGTCTACAGACCTAGATCTTAAGGCGGTGACTTCAGCGACTTGCTCTCATCCTTTTCTCAAACAAAGGACTTTAAGTGTTGGTATTAGTTTGCAACCTGCAGAAGATTGGTCTGAGAGACATTAGGAAGTATAAAAAGTGATGTCTGAGCAGCAGGGACGAGGAGAAAATTTGAAGATTATTGGAAGCTACAATAAGCAAGTGAAAAGGGGTGAAGTCTTTGTAGAAAACACAGTACTACATGCAGAGATACTGCAGCTGCTGGACCTCAAAGGAAAATACATCACAGTTGCAATTTAGGCTGAAGCTTATCAGTAACAGGTCCTCTTACAGAATGTTAGGCTCAGTATAGTTCTGCAAGTATTGTAATTGTGCCTTTGTGGTAGGCATAATCGCTACAATTATGCATTGTGAAAATGGTATCGAGTCTGGTTAGAGGTTTTTTTTTGTTAGTAATCATACCAACATTAAGCATAGTATAGTTGGTATGGTGGGTGTATTTATATAAATGGCCCGGAACTTTTTTTGTAAAGGGTTAAAACATCTATTTATGCTTTTATTTTATTTTTTTTAAAATATTTTAGGTTTCCTTACGAGTAAGTTCGCATAGTGAAAAAAGTACATAATTTTAGACTGGTCATAATTTTGTTTAAGTATAAAGGATCCTGTCTAAGTATTAAGTTCTTTTCTCTATTTTTTCTGGGATGAGTTCCTTAAGAAGAGTTACTGTTATTGTAGGTTGTATTAAAAGGCTTACATGGATGGCTAGGAGTAATTCTCAACCAAGTCTTGGATAAAGTTTGCTTTATTGTAGGTGAGGGAGCTAATAATACCTCTTTGCAAGAGTTGTTTGGTTGTATATAATGAATGGGTATGTAGATATGTGTTTTAAGTTAGGAAACGATTAATATACACAAGAGTGAGATTGAATTACATTAAACTTACTTCTCACGTATCTTTTATTAACTTATACATATTAATTTTCATTTATCCATGCCAATGTACTGATAAAAAAAATAACTAGTGATTGATTCTTCAATAACAAGATTCTCTAAGTTTTATTACCAACATCAAACTCTTGAGTATTCAATAGAAGATCTTGTTTTGAGATTGACAACATATGACAATATAACAAGTAAAAGGTTAAATCTTATCCTACCAATCCAATGAAACTCATTAGGTGATTCAATCCATATCAAGAAATAAAAAATACTTTTAAGTTAGATTACATACCTAAAAACAAACTATGATTTCTCATGCATAACAAACATTCAGCAGGCAAATAAAATCGCTGACATAGAATACAAAATTATTTATTTAATGGACAAAAAATATATTTATCTAAATGGATAAATCGTGTCTAGAAAATTATTTATTTAAAATGAACAAAAGAATATTTATCTAAATAGATAAATTGTGTTGGTTGGATACGATTTTTAGGTGAAGAAATTTTATCAACTAGACACAGTTATACTTATGCGAAAGATAAACTGTGGTAGGCAAGCACGATTTTAGTGATAATACTAAAAAAAAAATTTGATTTATTTACGGATTATTATATATAAACTTTCATTTGTAGGTAAATCTAACATTATTTATGGATTTTACTTACAAATTTATTACATACAAATTTTACTTACAGATTTGGCATACGGAACAATTTATAAGTAATTACATACAAATTCTAATCTATAGATAAATTTGACATTACCTACGAATTTTTATTAGTTTGATTACTATTATTATTATTATATTATTATAGTTAATATTATTTTCTATTTATTAACATGAATAATACAAATAATAATAATAATATTAATATTCTTGATAAATATTATTATTTTAACATTAATATTAAAGTTCTTAATAAGAGGAATATTAATATTATTATTAATATTACTTTGGATATTATATTTACGAATATCATTATTATTATTTTAGTATTATTATTTTTAATATTAACATTAATGTTATTAATAATAATAATAATATTAGTATTATTAATATTATATTATTAACATTATTTTTGATATTATATTTATTATTATTGTTATTATTATTATAATTAATATTAATATGATCATTACTATTAATAATAATAATAATATTATTATTATTATTATTATTATTATTTTAATACTATTAATATTATATTTACTAATATTGATAAAAATAATAATAATAAGAGTCACAATAATAATAATAATAATAATAATAATAATAATAATAATGATGAGTACAGTAATTGTGACTTGTGTATGTATGTTGAAGGACTTGGACTCGAATCGTTCTCTCAACACTTTGAGAATAATAATAATAGAAGTCTTATTAATAATAAAAGTATACTGATAATTCTAATAATAGAAATATAATAATAATAATAACCACAATGACAATAATAAATAATTTTTAAAAAATTATATTTTTTACTTACATACGAATTTAATCCGTAGGTAAAATCTGTATGTAATTACCTATAAAAAAATTTATATGTAATATCTGTATATAAATTACTTGTACCCTAATTAAATACTGATTTTTGTATATATGTAATTCATTGCTAAAATCGTTTTTAGTTGACACGATTTCTTTGTCCTTAATTCCGCAACGCCTACTATTATTGGCACTCTGAAAGTTATGCAATGACTATTGACACCCGGAGGTTATGTTCTCCAATGACGAGTTCTATCCACAATGGCTCATATTAAGTTGCATAGTATTACTTCAATTAAAACGTCTGTATTATATTAGCATTTTGTAAACAAAAAGTATTATTTTACCAAAAAATATTAGATAAATTTATAATATTTACTATATTTTTAACTAACATGTATGTGATTGGTTTCAATTATGTTAGAGTCAATAACCACAAAATTTAGGATTTATAATTGATTAGTTTACATTATATATTTTAGTTGAGTTGATGTATTTTACTAAAGTTATGAATATGTAAGATGTGGTGTATATATTTAAATTTGAGTTGTAATTATATTTAAAAATTGAGAAGTACAAAGTAATGGATACATAAACTCAATAGTAAAACATACACAATTTTAAAAATACAATTACAATGGGAAAAAAATTATTTATGTGATGACATCTCATAAGGTGGTCTTCTTAATCTTCTTTCTTGGGACGGAGGTGGTACTGAATCGTTGTGATGCTCAATATCTGATTGTTACATGGGTAATGTTAGTTGACAATAATGTGACGATGAGGAATGATGGAAGGCTGATTGAGAGGTGAAGGATGAAGTTACAAACATATTTGGTGGAGGCGAAAAACCAGACATTTGATAAAGAAAAATGTTATATGTGGATGAAACCTAGTTAAAAATTGGTTAGAATGGCACGTGGGCTTGATGATCCATGAATGTGGTTTGTAAAGGGAGATGAAGACTTGAGTGACTTAATTGACCAAATGATTAGTCATGAAAATGTGAGGAAGAAGACCCAACATCTTAACTCTAAGGCTTTGTTTGGATTGAAGAGTGAATTTGAGGTCGTGAATTTAAGTTGATTTGAGATAAAAATATGTAGAAAATTGAGTTGTTTAAATTAAAAAAAAGATGATGAGATTTGAATGAAAAATTTATAAAAATTTATGAATAATGTGATATGTAAAATTGATAAAATAATTTTTTAATAAATGAAATTGTAGTTAAAATTTTAAATTAAAATGTAATTAATTTATTATTATTATTTTATAAATTTATTATTATTTAATAATAATAATACTTATTAATTATTATAAATATATTGTATTTTATAATTAATTATATTTATTGTATTATAATATAAATATATATAGATATTACTAAATTAATTATATGTAAAATATAATAAAGATTCTCCTTTCTTAACAAATCTTATCTGTGACGTAGACGTCTATATGTTAGGCCGAGTCCGTAGAATCGTCATATTGGTCTAGAGCGAGTCACTTCCGATTAGCCGGCAGCTCGACCTCCATTATAGCTTCGGTGAATGGGTGTCTCCTAGAAGATAACGCAAAGCTAGTTCCATACGTCGGGGGCTTTAACATGTTGGTACCATGACAGGGAGAAATCTGGCCATTCGACTACTCTTGGTTTAGATATTCGGTTCCCAACTTCTCTGTCGCTTTGACTCACTGCTTAAGCCTTGCGTTTTCCTCCCTTAAGGCTTTCAGCTCTTTCGTGCTCTTCCTCTTGAGGGTTTCCATTTCTCTGCGAAATTCTATTATCATGGAGACCGGGTTTGTAAGGTTGTCTTGCATTCCTTCATGATTCTTCTTATCTCCCATGTTTCTGGTCATCGCCATTTAGTTGAATAAGAGCAATTATGACCCCACAATGGACGCCAAAAAATGTTATTACAAGACCGGTGCTCAGTGCAATGGGCGAGGGTAGAGAGGAAGTTCCCTCTATGGGTTTCCCCTCACCAAACAAGGACTCAGTATGCTTAAAGGACATTGCCTCTCCAATACGGGTGATTTCTCTACTTAACAAAGCCCTACCAACATCAGATGAATCAAAAATAGAGGAAGGAGAGGCCATGAACGTACCTAGAGCAATGAAAGGCAGTGAATAGAAGATGGAGACAGAGATGGAGCACAAAGAAAACCAAGATAACTCAAGTGAGAAGTAAGGGTGGAAATTCGAAAAGTTTGCTTAAGGAGAATGAATCGTCAAAATGCGCCAAATCTGAGCGCTTTTCAAGGGGCCACGTGTGTTAGGGCTACATGGCGAAATCTAAGGGAAGACGAAAGGTTGCCTCATCAACGTCACGTCACATCCCTTCCTCTGTTTTACATTTAATGCACGTGTTCTTAAGGTAATAATTACTTCTGAAACCAAGTTTCAATATACAATTTATCGAGATCAATAAACTCCAATTCGCCCTATCCAAACGCCCTATGCAAACGGATGGTAAATCGAGACGATCTGATCTCAGCTAACAATACTGTTCACCTACTGGAATCAGTATTCGAAGGACTTATGTACTTATTTCAAAGTCAGATTTAACCGAATCTGTTATTATTTATTATTAGCTATTAGTTAATAGTAATTATTCTAATGGATTATAATTGATTATAAGGTTATAAGAAAGTTATAAGTCGTGATTCATAAAGTTATTATTATAGATAATTATATTATTTAATAATAAGATCCTATAAATATAATAAAAAAGTAAATTATTTATCTCATTACACCTTTATATAAATATTTTAAACATTTTTTTACCTTATTTTTATTTATTTGAGTATCTATTAGTAGAAATTAATCAAGATTTTAAAAGGTTTATAATTACAATTCTAAAATTATAATAGATTTGACTGTAATAAAAAGTGATAAAGTTATTATTGTGATTGTATAACCACAATAGAATTGAAACATACCATCGTGGTTCTTTGTTAAAGTGGTGATATTCTTTTTCTTTTTAACGCATAATGGTTCTGGGTTTATTGGTGGCTCCTGCTCTTAGATTTTACCACAAGTTTCTCTAATTTTTTATCCACTTGATTCTCCTCATATTTATGGATTTTCCTTCCACCTTCAACTTTCTCACCCAGCTCATTGAACTTGGCCAATGTGAAGGAGAAAACAAAAAATGATAACCATAATAATAATAATAATAATAATAGTGGTAGTGGTGGTAGTGAGTTGAGGGAGGAGAGTTTGAAGGAGGAGGTGTTCGATGTAATGTCCCTGAGGAGGATGGTGAAGGAAGCGGTAATGGTTCAATGCGGCGTGCGCGGAGATTGAGAAGGAGAGGGGGATGGCGGCCTCCGCAGCCGAGGAGGCGATGGCGATGATCCTGCGGCTGCAGAGCGAGAAGAACACCATGGAGATTCGCAGTATCACCATGAACGCGGAGAACGCCTTCCGAGTTTGCAATGCCTTCACCTATTTGGCTTATGCGAAATTAAAAGCATTGAATCGGTAATTTGTTAGTAAGAAATTGTGTATTGAAATTAAATTGAAGAGGACTGAGAGAAAGATGTGAAAAAGGAGAAACAAATCCTAAGATATAGCTTTACTCTCTCACCAAAGCTTCGAATTCAAAGATACAATAGGTTTTGCAATGTTGGAGTACCACATATGAACAGTTTTTTCTTATAACTGATGAGATATTGTTACACTTAATTTTAAAAATATCACTATACTTTTTTTAATGCTATTCCTGATAATAACTTAATTTTTAAAAATGTTACCGTACTTTTATTTAATGTGATTCCTGATAATATCTTATTGTAAAATAATTTGATAGTTATTTTTAGACCTCTCTCTACTTGTCGTCGTCAGCTCGATCACAGTTCATTTTATGCAGAAAGACTTGCACTTGGATCCGGCAAGAACAAAAATCATACGACTATTGCACTTTTCTCCAACAATTATTTTATTATTAATAAAAATCAAATAATCAATTATAGAATTAAAATAACGACAAAATATAATTTTTTTAGATAACATAATATATGTAAATATGTTTTCTACTCTGCACTCATTTGTGAAAAAAGAAATAAAATTCTGAGTCCAACCAATAATTCCTTCTCCTTCGTCATACATCATATGTGAAAACCTACCTACTCCCCCTCTTCTTCTTTTTCTTTAGTAAGATTCGATGATGCATATGTTAATTGTATTATATTTGAACTCAGCCATACGCGTGCCTAACATAAAAACAGACATCATGTAATGTTCTTAAAATAAAAAAAGTAATACTACTTTTTCCCTTTTTCTTTTCTCCTATTTCTTTCTTTTTCCCATTCGTCCCCTTTGTGTTGTGACATCTCTTTATGCAGAGGGAGGGTGGAGAAAAAATAGAAAACAAATTGTAGGTCTGGAAAGTTCTGGTGAATGTGGAGAGAATGGGTACATGATGGAGAGGTGATTTAAGCTTGAAGGTTTAGGATTTTGTGTGTGGAAAGAGAAAAAATAAATAAAAAATTAGGAATTATTGGTTATCACAATTATTTAAAAATAGAGATTTTTATTTCAAATTGCAAATATTTTTAATTTTAAATACATTTAAAATAAATTACAACATTTTATTTAATATATTTTAAAGTTTTTTCCAATTAAATAAAACAAATTTTTCTTATTTTTTCAATTTAATCCTTTTAATATTTATTTTTGTCTATATTTCGTTGAATGAGTATAATTTATTCAACAAATTTTAAAAAATATTTTATTCTTATTAACTCCTTTTTACTCTAAATTTGTTTGTAAATTTTTTATTCTTCTATTATCATCAAAATATTTAAAATTATATTTTGATAATAATACAGGAAGACAAAATTTTGTATTCTAACTTCTTAACTTATTAAATCTACATCAATTATAAAAATGTAATTTATAATATATATATATATATATATATATATATATATATATATATATATATAT
>Ga0209489_101842_pt1 | contig 43644 bp, 24 predicted proteins | sample SiratrowhiteBW_FD_187527 | JGI IMG/M metagenome (GOLD analysis project Ga0209489, IMG submission 187527) | Root nodule microbial communities of legume samples collected from California, USA - Siratro white BW (SPAdes) (version 2) | ecosystem: Host-associated > Plants > Roots > Nodule | place... | reverse complement strand
TTTTTTTTTTTTTTTTTTTCACAAAATCTATTCCTATCATTTTGATTGTGTAATTACAGTTACATTTAATAGAAATTAAGCAACACGTTACACTGCCATATCAGCAAAGTAAGTTGACGCAAAATTCTATTACATTTTTATATTAGTGTAGGTTAAATATGGTATGGTATGTTAAGGTTTATGGTATAATTAAAATTGTAGTTGAAATTTTAAAAATTAAAATCGTAGTTGCAATTGTATTTAGGGGACACTAACATAGTTAGACAAAAACTCATATAACATCAGTAGTTTGGTGTAACTAATATTAAATATATTGTTTTTATTGCTTCACTCCATAATCAATATAGAAACTTTGTTTGTCTGTAATTTTGCTTGAATGTAGACATATAACATTAATTAGTATGCACAGTCAATGTTATATATCTTATTTGTTATATGGGTTGAAAATTGAAATAGAGTATACCATTTTTAACATTGGTAACAGTACATTAATTATCTAACTAATATAAAAAGTAAAAATAACTAATGTAAAATGTCCTTTTTATAATAATACAGGGTAAAGTTTAATAGGTTTTTTAAGTAACACAAATGTTTGTTGGACTTAATTTTGTATTGCTTAAAATAACTTTCATGCTAATTATTCCTTTCCGATAGTAATAACACTAATTAAACTTATGTCAAAAGTTTTATAGTAAACTTATGTCAAAATTATGGGTTCAATAGAAGCTCATATTGGGTGCAATAAAACCATTAAAGGAACCAAGTCAAAGTAGTTTGGCAATGTTTAGACTAATCTAAGAGTCCATGGATGGTCCCAATCATGCATGCAGGCAAAAGAAAGTTGAATCCTTTGAGTTGAAAATAAAAAATAAATACACAAACTTGAAAATTTTATCTTCATGACTTAGTTTTACCTATTTGTTGAAAATCAATGTTTACAACCAAGATTTATAATGTTGAAATTGAAACCTAAGCCACCATTAAGTTTACCCCCATAACCTTTAATTTTTTTTCATCATTAATAACTTTGAGAAAAAAAAAAAAAATTCTTCCTTTAGTGGCTTTCTTTCCCCATGTCAATATCAGTATTTTACTTCCTCTAATAGGCCCCAAATGTTGACTTCCCCTTCTTCTCTTTAAAACTTCCATCTCCCTTTCTCTATTTCTCTCTTACAGTTTTCTTCCTACTATTATTCTAAGAGACCTACATTTGTTATTGACAATAAATATAAGAGAAGAAAAGGTGGAAGTTTATTATTAGTTAAAAATTAGGGATGATAAAGTTAATTTTAGTCTATGTTAACATATTAAATTTTGGTGGATTGGCTTAGTATTTTTAACTTATCATTTCACTTTGTTTTCTGTCGCGTAATCCGTCGAACTGGTGGTCGAAAGATAGGGCGTACTTTTTTTAATTAAATATTAAAATAAAAAATAGTTTAAAAGATTAACTTTTAATTATATTATTTGAAAGATGAAAATATATAATAGTATTGTAATATAAATTATTAACATTTAAAAATTAAGTTTTAATTATTAATTATAATATATCTAATTATATATATATATATATATATTAAAAATATAAATTAAAATAAAATAAAAATTAAAAAACATTGGCGGATCAACCAACCAAATCAAAATTATCAACTTGTTCTTGCGACGGCGACCCAACTTATTCTGTCCCGTTTTGATGAGTCAACGGCGGATCAAACAAAAGAAACCAAGGTAACGCATCTTCTACTCTTATTAAAACTCTTGTAGTGTATTTTATTAAAATTTTCTTATGATTTGTAATTTGTATTAAAATGAAATGTCTATTAGAAAGAATTAATGTTGATGACAATTATGTAAAAAATAATACAAAAGAGCCTTATATTACTAAAAGTTAAACCTAAACATTTAATATAAAATAATAACGCGTGAGAGGGTATACCTAAACTTAAGACTACGATATATTTTTAATAGATATTATATTTTGTGATCTTCATCAACAATGATTAAACTCAATCGGTACAAGTATCATATATCCTAATAATCTCTATTGTGTCACGATGGAGAAATTTTAAGAATAATGTTCACATTAGCCATTGCATATTCCAAACACCCGCTTAAAAGTAAGTAATCAAGGATCGAAATTGAACTTAAAATGACCAAGAAATCATTCAGACAAATTAGCAAAAAAAAATAAAAATGAGAATATTTGCTTTTATCAAGACTCTGGGAATGGTGTTCCTGTGTGTTTGTAGTGCTCCAATGTGACAGAATATCCCTTCTTTATCCTCGTGTCTTTCCATTTTTGTGGGACTTTTGAAGAGATTTATCACATTACAAAGAACCATCATTTTTATCTTTTGTTCTCTCTTTCCCACTTTTATTTTATTTTATTTTCATGTCTTTTTCCTTCTCTTCAATCAGCACAAAATTAATTCAAATAACAATCTGATTTAATGTGATGAGTGTGACGTTTTTCATTAAACATGGGAGTGAAAAATAAACACAAGAAAATATTAAATGTTGATCTTTTTCACTCTCCATTTTTTTCTTGTATTTTCATCCTTTCTTATCACGGTCACTCCGTTCAATTTAACTTTTCCTATCTCTCTTTTTCTCTTGGGAGTGTATATTATAGATCCACGTGTAGTCCTGAGAAGTAGGCAGTTGAATCCATAAGTACCAATCCGACGACAGAAAAACGTGTTAGAAATAAAATTTAGTATTAAATTTCAAATGCAAATGCAGAAAACTAAATTCATCTTGTCCGTTGTCATACTTATCCAGATGGGTGTGAAAATAGTATTTAATGGAAACAGATCTATATGTTCACAACACTTAAAATTCGGTGGGTGAAGAGGATTTTCCTCGCCTTTCAATTGTTTTTTTTATAATTAAAATAAACCTTTCTCTCTTTCCTTTTAAAGAGCAAAAATTGAGCATGTGTGGGTAACAATATAATGTTTTAAAGTATTTCCTTTTATTTCAATGGTTAAATTGTCGACATGGTTTAACGTCAAGATAAACCATGTTTAATGTTCTTTTCCTGGTTTTGGTGTATTGATCACGTAACTTCTCTTTATGTATCTCGTTAAATTTGACCTTGTTGGACTAATGTATTTTGGGTTTGAGTACCTTTTGTACTCTCTTTTAATAATATTTTGTTTATAAGAAAATACGTAGGATGATATATATATATATATACTTTATTCTTTTATATCATTTAAATTAAATTCTTTGTAACTTCAGCAGCCAACAAACTACATATAATTATTCGGGTGCTATCGATCTACAACATTTAAAATCAAAGGAGAAACAAATTCCAGTACACAACTTGTAGATAATTTGCCAAGAAGAAGGGGAGAAAGTTCGTTTTCCAGTTTAAGTTCGATGAAAGAAAATAGTGTGTGGGATACGATAGTTGATGTGACAAATAAAGAAGTAGAAAAGTGTGTGTTTGAAGGTCCAAAAAATATCATAAACAATTTTGTATGTAAAAGGATTAGTATATAATAAACAATTTTGCTTACTTATAGAAAGAGTTTACTAAAGAAAAATGACCTTTTTTTGTTGATTATTAAACTATAACGTGGGAGGTAGTATGCAACTAAACTATATAGTATATACAACTAACTATAAAGTAGGAGTTGAGATGTGAGGGAACTTAAATATGGTCTTAGGGTTGACAAAATCAAGATCTGATCCCAAGGCTTTTTCTTTCATATGGGATTTCGTACGGGGTTCATATTCCATGGTAATAGATGATGCAATATTAACTCAAATATTATAATGAAGCTGCATGTTAAGCCTTAGAATATTTTTCCCTGTTTCCACTCTATAAAAAAGGTGGAATGAATCTCGTCAAATTGTTCGCCATTAGCAGGCACATGCAGCACGAGTGCCCCCTTCAATCTTCAACAAATGCCTTCTCTTTCCACTGTAAAAGGGCATTGTGTTGTTCATGGGAGTCATGCCCTAACATATAGATAAAAAGAGAAGTATGTAATTCATGATATAGGAGCCACGATGTGCATGCCCTAGCGTGTGCCCTAGTGTTAGCAATGAAAAAAGGTTTGTATTATTAGTACGATGGCAGCAATTAAACTTGGTGTTAGGCGGCTTAATTACCCGGTCTAAGAGGATAAAAAAAAAGCCTATGTTATTTTATGCTAAATAATAATGTCAAACAATTGAAGTGATGTGATGCTTTTGGCTCACTTTTTTTTCAGTTCACTTGCTGAAGGTTTTATACAAGACCTTGATTTGATTCTTGATCACACAAAGGGCAATTAAAAAGGTCAATGCCCCACGATCAACTTACTTTGTAGAAATGGTTAATTTTGTCTTTTTGGCAATAGGAGGGTTCACTTACAGATATAGTAGGGTGCCCACTTGCCTGTTTTTATTAAATTTTAACATAGAAGCTTATAGAGTGATTAATTTAATTGGAGGTTTATTAAGAAGCCAACTAAAGTCAAATCATAGATGCGTCCTTGTGTGTCCAAGATAAGAAACGTCTTCGGGACGAGGGAATTGACTTTGGTGCCTCAAAAGTGGCGTATATACTTTTATATATAAATCATAAGAGAGGACAAAGGAGGAGATTCTTCACAACCTCAACCTTGTCCTCAATTCATGGGTAGAGGCCAAAACCCCACAAAGATGGAGATTGATCTCTCTTTGAAGATAGATACTGATGATGAACAAAAAGCACAAGTAGATGCGCAAGTGAAAGAGTATAACCAGGAAGAAATGGCACAGATTCCAGATAATAACAAGGAAGAACTCCCTGAAGCCACAGCTGGTGAAATAGAAGATGATGCATCAGTGGTAGAAACATCTTTGCAAGATAACACAAAAACGAAAGAGGTATATACTTGTATTTTCATTATCAACAACCAGATCCAAAAACATAACCTCTTTCTTATATTATACCTCTTCTACCTCCTTAATTTGATCATGCTGAATGAGTAAATTAACAGCTAAAATTTTATTTTTTGACTAACTATTTATATTCCCATGTTTCTATCACTGTTTTTCTTATGCATATGCATGTGTAACTCTTGAAAACACAGAATTCTTTTGAGATAACTTTTAATTGCTTGAATATGATATAATTTATAGACTTGGTTTAATTAGAACGTTAAAGGGTATGGTATTTTCCTGCAGTTAAGTGTCCTACAAATGGAGATGGAAAGTATGAAAGAGGAAAACAAAGTTCTGAGGAAAGTTGTAGAACAAACAATGAAAGATTATTACGATCTGCAAATGAAATTCTCAGCTATCCAGGAAAACAATAAAAGAAAGGTAAATCCCATAATATTGATGTTTTGACTTTCATTTATATATATTTTTATATATAATATTATAGATCCCATTTTTATAGGATCATGAAATTTCTCTCTCACTTCAAGACATTGCGACTAGCAGCGGTGAAGGACCATCGAGAATTCTGGAGATGGTTAATAAGAAAATTCAAAGTGCTCCATCTCCACCAAACACTGATGATGATAGTTTAAGCGAGAGTGAATTGGGTTTATCCCTGAGGTTGCAACCAAGCACAAGTCAAAAAGAAAGTGATGTGGGAAACAAGGAAGAGAGAAAAGATCAACAATTGGGAAGTTTTGTATCAGTGCAGAACAAACTACAGCGGACACATGAGTTGCCCGGGATTACTACCCATGCTATCTCCCCTCCAAACAGAAAGGCTAGGGTTTCGGTTAGAGCAAGATGTGAAGCTGCCACAGTGAGTTCAAAATTTATGTGTATTTGTAATTAATGTATTCTTCTTCATGATACCATCATTATGTATATGATTGGATTCACATAGAACTAATCATCTCGATGTTGTGATAGATGAATGATGGGTGCCAATGGAGAAAATATGGGCAGAAAATTGCAAAGGGAAATCCATGTCCACGAGCCTATTATCGTTGCACTGTAGCCCCAGGGTGCCCCGTTAGGAAACAGGTAATTCTCAACTATTATATTTGCATACTTTTATGCTTCCCTAGAGTTTCAAAGGATTTGAAATTGTTTTACTTTTGACATTGAAAAATAATTTCACACTTTTCAAGAGAAAACACATTCTAAGTAAATAAATGTTGTTTTGTTAGGGTTAATTTAAGCATATGTTTCAATTAAGTTGAGGTATTCAAACTAGTTTTATCAAAATCAAGTAATTTTGTGCATGAATTGCATATATTATAAATTCATCACAGATGATCGTGCAAGTATTTCACTGGTTAAATAATAATTCATCGGATAAAATAAAATAAGGTGTTAAAATTAAATCAAGCCTTGTCATTTTATTCTTTTGGTCTAGAAAGCTTCATGTTATCTAACATCTCTTCAATTCTTGTGTTTGTTAAATTTATGTATAGGTACAAAGATGTATAGATGACATGTCCATTCTTATTACAACCTATGAAGGGACACATAATCATCCACTCCCTGTGGGTGCAACTGCCATGGCTTCTACAGCTTCTGCAGCAGCGTCCTTCATGTTGGTAGATTCAAGCAACCCTATTTCAGATGGCACCACTAGTTTCACTCAAGCACCCCTTCCTTACAACACCTTCCAACCATTAAATCCGGCTTCAAATTTCAGGAGCTTAAACCCCAGTGATCCATCTAAAGGGGTTGTTCTTGATCTCACAAGCAACCTCAGTGAACCACTACGTTTTTCTACTGGTAGCTCCTCCAATACCACAACTGAGAGCCGCTTTTCTTGGATGCCAAACAAATACCAAGGTGGTGGTGCAATTGCAATGAATAACAACTTTCACAAGCCTAGACCAGTGGAGATTCATGATAGAATTTGGAAAGGAGAAGAAAGCAAGCCACTAGATGACAATGTGTCCGCAATAGCCTCAGATCCTAAGTTTAGGGTTGCTGTTGCTGCAGCCATAACATCTCTCATGAATAAAGAGAGCCACGCTGCTACTCATCCTATAGGGACTTCCTTCGGTCCTAGGAGTGGCCAAAATGGTAGCTAGCTTTAGCTCTAGCTAGTAACACCAACTGGGTCGTAGAAATCTCTTTCAAAAATTGATCTTGATTTTTCAACTTCATGACAAGAGTAAGTCCAAGACAAAAGGGAATGTTATACTTTACACATGTTCAATACACTTATCAGACATTACATTTTATGTATCTTCGTATAAATAACAGACAGGGGTGGTTTCTTCTGTTTTCCTTGTAAATTTTTTGTGTTGTTAATTGTTGTTGGTAGTTGTGAAGTAAGGTTTGGGTAATTAACTAGTTGGATGCCTTACACGGGGCGAAGGGCTTTTAACTAATGCAGTTAGCAAGACTCAATTATTAAAGTATTGCTTAGTCTTTCTTAACTGTGTTTTAAGTCTTTATAATTGTACTCATGTGGATTCAAGTTGTTAGTGTTAAAGAAATATTTGATTCTTGTAAATTAATTTCCTTTTTTCTTTTTGGAAGGATCCGTGATATATAGACAATGAATATGGTTACGTGTTTCATTTAATTAATTGAGAAAAATTGCTGCCTTAAGTTCAAATCCAGTTCAAAAGCATGTGTTAATTAATGTGCATGTGTTCATACAGGTGAAGTAGTATCTGTCACTGACCAGTTCTTTATATGTACAGTATGAAGATGATGATTGAAGGGAAGACTATGGGCGTGTTTGATTTTATTTTCTTTGTTTATTTAATTTTACGTAATAAAGAAAACAAATAGTTATACTGCGTGAAATCTAAAGTGATTGTGAAAAATAGTGTTACAACATTAATAATTTCTTTGCTAGGATAGAGACTCGTACTAGAAAGAGATTGAATAGAATATCCAAAACTTTTTTACAACAACACTTTGGAGAATATGTCTGGTGATAAGAGAATGACACAACATGTTTACACTGATTTTGATAATAATAAAACAAAGATAAAAACACGTGAAAAAGAAAGGAATGAATAAAGACTGTAAGGTGGTGCAGTTTATCATCAAGCCAAAAACAATTACTTATCAACGTGATAATGGATGGTGTGGATTTTGTAGCTAAGGTACAACAACAATGGTAGTTTATTTTTTTTTAACAATCATAGAATAAATTGGAATATTTAAAGGATGTTACAACCCTATTATAAATATAATAAATAACCCTAACATTATTTTTCCTAAACTCACCATACAAATAAGTGATTGGAGATACTCTCTGAAAAAGAAAAACTTCTAAGAACTCCACAACACGTCTAAAACAGAAGAACCATTATCTTGTGCCCAGAATACAATTAATGGCAATCAACAACAAAGCAACAAATCGATATCACAACTACCAACAATCACTAGCTACTAGTAATAACCAACTAGTGTTGCTACATGTTATTAACTTTCTATTGCAAAAGAATTTGCCTTGTCCACTTCTTGTATGCTTTTTTAGATCCTTGAGATATAACTCATTGCTTCCTTCTACCATTTGTGGCTTTTTTAGATCCTTGAGATATAACTCATTGCTTCCTTCTACCATTTGTGGAGAGTTGCCAACGGTTCGGTTTGATTCCAATCATTTGAACTCCACAGTTTATCACACCAAAGCCTCCTTCCATGTACTCCCATAATGACATGTAATACCTGCAAAATGAAACCAAAACACACTATTTGCTACCTCACAAACCCACTTCTTACCATTATCCCCATACAACCTTGAACCCCCAAATCATTAGCACAACTAATTCACCCCTATCAACTTCCATAAACCCTTTCGGTGTTGTCACATGAAGAAAGGCACTACAACAGATACATTAGCCACTCTACCAATGAAAAATTTATCCCAAGATTTTTATATTTGGCCCATAACCACCCTTTAAGTTAAGCAAGGGAATAAATCTCTTATGCATCAACTATATCATTGTTGAAGACAAACTTGTTCTTTTGTATCCATATTTTTCATACTATTGCTACCCACACTCCTACCCATGCCACATTTATTTTCTTCTTTAAGCTCATTAAGTAAAAGCTCTGGAAGTGGTTCAAGATAGATTGATGTCTTACCGATATATAGCCTACCCATTTATCACATGTATCCCATATTTTTTCGGGCAATGTCACAATTTAGAAATAGGTGATCAACATTTTCTTTGAACTTATTACACATAGGGCACATAATATTATTTAATAGCATTCCCCTCACAACTAGATTGATCCTTGTTGGAACCCTATTCCAGAATACCCTCTATGCAAGAATTTGTGTAGTGGGAGCCACTTTTAAGCTCCACAATAGTTAGAAGGCTTCCTTTACTGTAGTGTTGCCTTCATCTTTCAACAACGCATAACCAGATCGAACCGTATATCTTTGTCCATCTTTCATTCCCCATTCCCAGCCATCCAAACCATTTCTCTTCCATTGTGTAGTAGTTAACACTGAATCCAACTGTTGTTGCAATACCTTTTCCCATTCAAACAATTCTCTCCTTCATGTTAAATTCCAATTAAATGCCTCAACATTATCCATAGTTATCCATTTTCCTACCTCACTTATTACTTTCTCATGCATAAAGTTAAAGAATACAACCTAAGGAACCTATCTTTCAATGGTTGACCCCCGATCCATCTATCCTCCCATAACTATATTTGATTACCATCACTTAATACCCAATTAATATTTTTATCAAACCAATTAGATTGATTTCCAACATGATAGATTTTGCATAAGTTTTTCCACCAACTAGATTGCTTTCTGTTCTCCCCAACATTTTTCATAACCTTCCACTTACCATACATAGATTCTAGTATATCCATCCATACACCCACTTTCTCTACTCCAAGCCTCCACTTCCATTTCGCTAACAATGCCACATTAAATTTGCTTATATCTCTAACTCATAAGCCTCTCGCGTCTTTTGGAGAACATATTTTATCTTAGGCAACCTAAACAATTTTCCTATCTTCATAACCCCAGCCCATAAAAACTGAATTTGGACATGTCAGATAAGTTTACAAACTATACTAGGGGCCTTAAAAAAAGAGAAATAGAACTAAGGTAAGACATTTAAGACAAATTTTAATAAGCAGACCCTCTCAGCCAACAAAATAAGTCTCCCCTTCCATTTAGATAGTCTAGTTATAATTTTCTCTATAATAGGTTTCCAGAAGGAGACTGCTCTATGGTTCCCTCTTATAACCAAACCTAGATACTTGAAAGGAGGGTGCATCACTGAACAGTTCAAACATCGAGAGAAAATAGATAAATCTATGTCATCAACTCCAATTGTACTGATATTGCTTTTGTGAAAGTTTACTTTTAATCCAAATAGAAGTTCAAAGCATTACAATATAGCAAGATATTTCTTATTACAGTTCAAGATATTAATGTCAGAAATGGAGCTAGAAATAGGAGTAATCTCTAACCTGGGTAGCGTAGTGAGGTTTATTACCTTATTCTTCCCCCTTTCTCTATGCTTGTTGGATTCTCCCTTCCTTAATGGGAACCGATCTTTGAATAGCTCCGGGTCAATCACTGCCTCTTTCACTAATGTGAATCTTCTCCCTTCCACTTGGGTATAATCATCCACAACATCCTCTACGAGCACTTTTATAGCTTTCCCTTCAGCCCTCTTTACCTCTCAAACTCGTCATCATTCACCGTAGCATAGGTCTTCGTTTCGTCCCTGATAGCATTAGGAATTTGAACTTGTGACTTCTTTTGCAAAGCATGTCAGCCAATTTAGGATAACTTTCTTCCCAAGCTCGTGTGCAATTTCCATTGTGGTTTCCTCGTGCTCTATTGCTAATAGGGGACATTTACTTTCATTTTAGGCCTTAAGCCCACTAGCCACTTTTTCAAACGACCCCAACTCTAGCACCTCAATGGAATTGGATGGATTAGGTTCACGACTAGCCCTTTCCAAATCCCAATTCAGCAGCACTTTTGGGACCGTTGACTCTGCACTATCCTGACACCACTTATTTTGTTTTCTTCCCCAAAAAAACATAACACATTTGATCACCCTCTACTACCTCTAAGTATCCCTCTGCACCTTCCTTTATATTATCCTTAACTAACGTACACTATTCAAACTCTGTCCCTATAATTTCCTCATCCATGCAATGAAACTTCTTTTTTCCTTCTTTTACATTATGCCATTTTTCTATGCCCAAATAAGGTGTGTCATCACTTCCCTGTGCACTTACCAAATCACCGATACAGTTCCGGCCACCATCTGAACGTGTATGTTCACCATCACCGTTGGTCCTACTACTTGTACCTTCATTCACATAGTTCACGATTTGCTTTTTTTGACGATTATCGTAGCTACAATTAAGAACATTGTCTTTGTTGCTAACCTGTTTCAATAGTGAATCATTGTCCGCCAACAATGGATCATCTGCATTTTGTCAGCCTTCTTCTTCCACTTGGATGCTATCTCTTACTAACGTGTCTATTGAAGAACAGTTATCAGTGGGCTCCCCCTTCCTCCACCAACTTCTATGAGCATCGTATACGTCGCTAGTAGTTTCCTTAATAATAGATACCTGACACAACATGTCATTAATCATTATATATTTGTGCATATCAATCTTAAATGACACCACCGACCTCACTTTGAGTCTTGCGTACTCAAGACGTTCTCAGGTTAAATTTGCTTCATCTATCTCCACCAGATTCTCAACCGAGCTTACGACACTCTGGAAACATTCAACATTCCACATGGAGAGCAACACCCCTCTACATCTTACCCATACAATTATGTTTCCTACTAGTTTCCCTGCACCCCATGGTTTCAACACCTCAAACACATTACACAAGCTCTCTCTATTTGCCTCAATGACTTGAGAAAGCTTCATTCTATCTTGATTATCTCCCAAGTATCTAACTCGAACAGCACTCAATCCTTCTCTCAGGAGCCTTTCCCATACCACCTCTGTAGAGATAAACTCTGTTGTAACGCCCACCCAACTTTCCTCCAGCCAAGGTGGAGTCATTTGAGGACTCGTTAGACACTGTCTATTCCAATCGTTCATGTCATTACTATTCTGTGTGCTTCCTCTTTTTGTCCCCTCCTTCAAACGCCACTGTTTAACTGACTTTCGCCTTTGTTCTGTGCGTATATTGGTTAGGTGCTTAGGTGGGAACTTTTCTATTATAGCTTTGTCACCACCTTTCATATATCTTTAAAGATTGACAAATAACTTCATAGTGCCAATCTTAATCTCATCGAGCTCTCTTTCTAGCTTCACCGGGTTTTTGACATCCTAGAACCTCATAAAACCAAATCTATTCCCCTAACATTTAACCTTCCTTGAGATAAAGACTTCTTCAATTGCTCCCCACTGTTGAAAGATTCTTCTCATTTCACCACCAAAGCTATTAAGGAAATGAGAGAAGAAGAACGTTGTTAAATTCTTAGGTTTATAGCTTTTGCTTCCCATCTTTTCGACCACTGTCAGTATAAGTTATTTAGGAGAGAGCAGAAAGCACAACTTCCACAAGAACCTAATCGGAGCTACCTACCCATTCTCAAACAACAAGAATGGTATTGATGTAAACATTAGGTGGTAAGGAGGTAGTAGTGATAGAGGTAGATGAGGTGGTGGTGGTGAGGGTTGGGGTTGGGGTGGCAGTGATGGACCTTTAGTTATAGCTAGCTTGACACAAAAGTTCCCTGCATGGCATTGTTCATCGGTGAAGAAACAAAAGAGGAAGAGGGAGTGGTGGGGGTGGAAGTGGAAGAGAAAGGGGATGAGGTAGTGATGGTGGAGGTTGATGAGGTGGTGGTGATGGACGTTTAGTTACAACAGGCTTGGCAAAAAAGTTCCCTACATGACACTGTTCATCGCTGAAGAAACAATGGAGGAAGAGGGAGTGGTGGAGGTGGAGGTGATAAGAAAATAGTGAAGGTTGGGTAAAAAAGGCAAGCATAAGTTGGTAAGGAATGACTTTCTGATATAATTAGATTTGGGGATTATAATTTTGTTTTGTAATATTGCGTAAAGTAATAGTTCTTTGATCATAGAATTTGTTAAAAGGGGTTTGGTACTTTTTGTACAATGTTGAAAAAATAATCTAAAATGTAAAATATAAATATATAAATTTGACAAAATATAAAGAATAAATTACCTTTAACTTATATATATATAATTATCTTTTTTATTAGCAACAAAACATTTTGTATTGATAAAAATGAATACATATAGTAATATAACACCATAATTTGTGTTAGAAAGTTACTACCTTATCCCTTCATTGTACTCCACTTTAGATTGATACCTTCTTTTGTTTTATTAGCCTGTACACTACAGTGTTATTTAAATTTGATGTTAACATCATCTCATAAAACAACATTCAAACAACTAAGTACTAAGTCATATATCATATGCTACTAGCTAAACTAACTTTTAAGGCTTTGTAATGGAAGCATTCTTGAAAGCAATGGAAGATTTGAAATAATTTTTAAAACTTTTTTGAAGTTTCATACTTAAAACTTGAAATTAAGATCTTTACTTCTAAGTAAGGTTCCTTTATAGTGAGTCTAAGAAAATAAGTGATTTTAAAAGAACACGAAGATATGAAAAATGTATAAAATTTCAAAGTGAAAATTACAAGATGCAAAGTGCTTTATATATAGATACTTGACACCTCTTCCACACCATAAATTAGAGAGTGTGGGACTAATTTTACAAGGAAAGAAACATTTCAAAATTGGCGCTTATGCTCTCCTTGAAGTCCCACATGACCCAAAACAAGGCAAATGCAAGCTATTATATGCGCTTAGCTCCTTCATATGTGTGTTGCCCATGTGGTTGACTCTCTTTCTAGGGTTTTAACTCTTCAATTAAACCCTACTTGGGGTGAATTTTCTTCATAGTACTTTTATCTTCCATTCTAAGTATAATCCATAATCACTCTTTTCTTAGAATGGGGAAATATTCATCTTAATATTACCCCAAGTAATTGTCAAATCATTATAAAATTAGATTTTAAAAAATACTCACACTATCTCTCTCACATATTTACACTCAAATAATGTTCTAAGTCATTATTGTTTCACTCAATTGACCTTTAAATGTCTTACTACTTATTTTTTACCACTTAGTTTCGTCTCATAAAATTTTAAGCAAAAACATTTAAGAATAATTTTACAGGACTATAAACAATGAAGAATATCTAAAGTGATAACTTTAGAAACAATAATTGACAAGAAACAATAAAATAACATAAAAAATTCAATATTATTTTCAATTAATTAAAATAAAAAAAAAGTGCTTAGCTTAACAAATGACATAAAAGATATAAGATCAAACTTAAGTTTTTGTGAGTAAGAAAATTTGTCAATAAGAGAATTTCACAATTTTTCTTTTCTGTTTGTTTTATACTAACAACTTTCACATATTCTTTTACTTTTTATAGAATTTGGAACTTTTGTTTATAAGAATAGAGGTAAGAAAAGAATATCAATAGACTTGGTGATAACAATATTTCATTTCATTAATGTTAAAAAACAAAACAAATCAAGGTAATTATTTTTTAATGTCGTTGTTGAAATAAAAAGTTCTAAATTATCTTAAAAATTTACAATATAAAGCACACTATGGTGATTTTTAAGAAACACATTGCTTTCAGTTTTTCATATCTTGTACAAATAAATTTGTGGGTTTAATAAACAAATATTAAAGATGTCAAATAAGAAGATGAAAGGTCAATTCATAAATTTAAGAACCAAAAATATCTTCTTATCATAGTTCTAATAAATAATTCAGATTAAGTTTAAATATTTAATTGATTCAATTAATTAATTTAAACAGTCATACAAATCAAATCAAAATATCATTTGTATTTAATTAAATCAAGATTCAATTCAAACCTAATATATTTCTAAAAGAGCAAAACTCATATTATAATCATAAAATAAAAATTTAAAATTAAATAAAAAAAAGAATAAATTTGTAACGTTAAATGATTAATATAAAACTTAATTTTAATTGTTTGATCTGGCAATTGATCTTAAAAACTAATATGAAAAACACTCCGTTTTGATTAATATGAAAGTTGTCATTAAAAGGTTAAAAGAGATTCTTATTTTTTAAAAAAATGTTCTTGAGACAAGATTTTAAATTTCTCCTAATTATCCCACTAAATATCTACTTCCCATTTACCTTCTAAAAAAACATTAAAAATTGAAATTAATTGCATAAAAAAGAGGAAATAGATTTTAATTTACTATGCAACCCATTCACTGGTTAAATTTATGAATATTCCTTAGTTTGTGAGTTTCAAATTTTCATATTATATTGATGCTAGAGTCTTCCTTCATTTATAAAAGAGTGATCCTTTATAGTATAATTTCTAATTCATTTTGAGCTTGCTTTATCCCATTCATTAGACTTACAAATCTTTTACCATTTTATGAATATTCCTTACTTATGAGTTCCAAACTTGCATATTATATTGATCTTAAGGTCTTCCTCCATTTATAAAAGAGTCGTCCTTTATGATATAATTTCTAATCATTTTGAGTTTGCTTAATCTCCATCATTAAACTTGCCAATCTTATTTTATTTTATTCTAGATCTAATCATGAGAGCTCCTATACTATTAAAAGTTTTTTAAATTGACTTGTTGAATCTCTATTAATTATTAAAATTCGGAAAACTAAAATTACGCGATTATTAAAATTAGAAGTCTTAAAAGTGCCATCAACACAAAATTTAAAATTAAATTCACATTTTATAATAGTTATATCAGCAAGAATGATTAAATAATTTTAAATTTTGACAGTTTATATATAATTACATGACCTAAACTCATACTTCCCACATTCTTAAAATTAAAAATAATTTATTAGACCCGTCCTATTTCGTCTGAATTTAAAATTATGTCTATAATACAATAATGAGCACAGAAAAAAAGAGGTGAAAATCGTAACTTGATTCTTTAGGATAAAAAGGATTCAAAATCCAGAGGTTCAAAGATAATAAATATATTGATCAAAATAAACATACGAGTCTAATCCATTTCTTGACTTTGGTATCCACAAAAGAACATGGTGACAAAGAGACTCTGAATCGTTTTCTCTTCTGTTTTTTTGCTGGCTTCCACTGGTTGGTTTGCATCATCGTGGAAAAATCCTTTTGCAGATACGTCCAAGTCCAGCGAATATCAATAACCACTGAATTTCTTGTTTATCATATGCCAATTTCAAACAAACTTTAACTATCGTAAATTTCAAACATTATACTTGTTTTTTATTTGACTTGTCATTCTCCATCTTCAATAATATAACACTGTTCACCATGATAAACACTTTTCTTTTATAATAATTGCATTCTTAAGAGTTAAGTTCGATATGATTATGAAGCTTAAACAAAAATAGTTTCTACTAATCCAGTTATATGATTGATGATAACAGTAATCACTTTTTTTTAATAGGAGTATATTTGTTAAAGTCTTTTTTAATGAAAAAGTGGTTTCAAATTAATATATCTAGAAATTATAATTAGAAAAAATAATTTAATGTATTCTTTTTTCTAAGAGACCCTAATAATAGAACTTTTTAAGAGTACGTAACAAACTTGCTTTTCTAAACTTAAATAAACGGTACAGAAGGTAATTCAGGATATGTCTATATTAGCTTATTTATCAATATTTTTTAGTAAGTTAAAACTAAAATTAGAGTTAAGAGTAAAAAATTAAAAAATATATAAATATTTTTACAAATTCGTTAATTCTATAATTAATTTTATTTTATAGAAGTACATTTTTTTAAAAAACAGTTTATGTAAAAACTCGACCATCTTGAAGTTAATGTCGATCATCAATAAAATAAATAGATGATGTCATGTTTCGCATTAAATTTCGAAGTAGTTAATGAAGAAGATACAGATCAAATGCATACAACGTGTGAGAATATAAACGTATGCATTATATTTTTATTGATTAAACGTGATCTTATTAATTATTTAGTTTACATGAATTGGTTGATTAATTAACATGAAAATAATAAAAAAAGAAAAAAAGCTGAACAATTATTGAAATTAATTTAATAAAAATTGATTTCTATGCATAAAACTCTAATAAAACTCTAATATAAAATCATTGCATTGCACGATAAATAATTTATAACAATATCAAGGTAAGAAAATATGACATAGAACTTTATTTAAAGAAAATAAAATATCAATCATACATTTAAAAAAATCAAGCCAAACACATTTTTGAAAACAAAAATGAAAAGTAGAAATAATATTTGTTTAAAAGGCTAGATTTTGTGACCGAAGATAAGATATACAAGATAAAATCGGAAGTACATATTTTCTTGATTACAAATTAATTAGGGTTTATTAGGAAAGAAAATCATATTAATGGACGTTGTCCTTTATTGAATAAAATACGTATTTAATTCCAATTATATCTGTTAATAAATATGATTATTTTAGCAAAGGGTGAGAGCGTGAGTGTGTGCTAGTGTTAGTAAAAGTGGAACTAAATAAAGCCAAAAGAAAGGGTATAAAAATAGTACGATTGGTATATTTATTATAATTAATTAAAGAAAAAAGAAGACTGAAAGACCATAAAAAATAGAAAAAAAAAATATAAAATAATTAAGAAGGAAGAGAAGGGAGAAATAGAAGAGCTGGTTGGTGAAGATATTGGTTTTCACTTGGAAGCACTTCAGAACCCATGGACTGGAGGCGCCGGACCAAGAAGCAGGCTCGGGCTCAGGCTCAGGCTCAGGCTCAGCCTCGGTTGGAGCGTCTCAACGCCAAAAAGGGCTTCAACTACCAACCACCACCCTCTCCACCATCTCCCTCTTCCACCCATTTGGATCACCAAACCAGCTTCCGTCTCTTCGGCATCGACGGCGAGTTCGACCGCATCTTCAAGACCTTGGGCCTCTCCGGCCCAGAAGACTTCTCCATCCCCACCGCTGACTGGGAAGCCCGCAAGGCCCGCGTTGCTTCCTCCAACGCCCCCGGGCCCACCCCTACCTCTCACGCGCTTATCCACGCTACCCCCGAGATCCACCCTCTTTCCGTCACCGCTACCGCTGCGTCTACCCTCCAAGAGGACGTCGTTTCCGTTCATGATTCCGTTCTGGGTTCCTCCCCCTGGTCCTCCGGGGAGCATGACGCGGGTAGGGGTAGTGTCGGCAGGTTGAGAAACGGTGAAAGAAGCGTGCTTTTCACCGATTCAGGGTCCTTCACCACTTCCCACGATGATGACAGTGACATTGGCGTCGAGAGGGTTGGTTCGGTTTCTAATTCCGCCGCGCCGGATGAGCTGGTTCTGCCTTTTGTCTCCTCCTTTTCATTCGAGTGGTCTAGACGGACTTTCTCCTCCTGGCAAAAAGGTGACGTCTTGGGAAATGGGTCTTTCGGAACTGTCTATGAAGGCTTCACTGAGTGAGTGTTTTCCCTTTTTGTACTTCACTCTGTTTTTGGTTGGTGGTTTATTTAATGACTTGGGTGTCTAATATCTGGTTGGGGTGTTTTTTGGACTAACTTCCACTTTGGAGGAAACCCTGATTACCTTAGTTTCTTTATGGTTGCTGACGTGATTTAAATACCTTTTTTGTGCTCGGATTGCATTCAATTTGCGCAGAATGTGCACCAGTCAGATACTATTTCAAATGAAATCTTATAATTGCTTATAAATTCTTGCGCACCATTTCATACTTAATTGTATTTGTAAGAGTTGTGATGGAGATTCCATTAGAGATATGACAATTATAATTCAGTCTCTGTGAGGTTAAGTTAGACTTAAATTTTACTTATTTCACTTTTCAAAGAGATAGAATCTGAGTTAGGTCTATTTCAGTCAAGTTTGTTGGTTCTATGGTGTCATCTGTTGTTGGATTCAGCCTAGTCCCATGCTTATCTCCTTTTAGAAATGTGACTTTTTATCGTTGGCATATGATAAACCACAGCTATTTTTGTGCCAAAATTAGGACAGGAGACTATTTGGAAATTATCTAAAGCATTAAGGAGGAGTTAAACACATTGGAAAGTTGGTTTACCTGGTCAATGGAGTGTGTCAGCTCTGTCATTGTACTGGCCGTTTCTAGGCAAATTTTATTTGAAGCAGCTACCCCAGTGGAATCTTATGTAGGAAACATAAAAAATCCAATTATTTTATTATCAAGCTTGTATCAAACAGACCATCTGGAGGTTCATTTAGTTTTATAATTTACATTGCTTTTATAGGTTAACATTTTCATTTTCTTTTCTTGTAGTGAGGGATTCTTTTTTGCGGTAAAGGAGGTGTCTTTGCTGGATGAAGGTACTCAGGGAAAACAGAGCATTTTCCAACTTCAGCAGGTTGGGGGACCCAGGCTTTTCATCAATGCTTATGATTTAACCATTATTTCTTATATGGAAGTATTCTTATGTATGATATGCCTGGCCTTCCTTTCAGGAAATATCTCTTTTGAGTAAGTTTGAGCATAAAAACATAGTTCGATATTATGGCTCGGACAAGGTATGCTGTGTTACTAGGAAGCAAGTCTCTTTTATTCTGAAAGAATATGAATTGTAGGAAGAATAATTGCATTTCGATGACTTGAGAATATAAACATTTACTTGCTTGAAAATCACCTTGTTCATTTAACATCTTGGAAATTGTGGCAATTCTAACAATTTCACCCCCTACTAATATGTATGTGGAGTGAGGAAATGATGTCACTATTACAAAAAAGAGGTGATGAGATACGACGTGACTGTTGGAGGGAGATAGGTTGTTAATACTTTGGACTGTTTTGTTGAGAGAATTAATGTATACTGTTCTTTTGGACTTGTAAATGAAATGCAACGAATCTGGAAATGTTTCATTCCCCAATCTGTTCTGTTTAAAATTGATGTCTTGTGTTGATAAAGAGACATTGGAGCATCAGTTTAGTGTCAGTATGTCACTAAGCTTTTGCAGACCAAGTTGGGCGTTCTAATTATTTTTCTGAGGAGCAAATTAGGGATTTATTAAATTATTTTTTGTTAGTTTAAAATACATTATTTGTCTTATGTCTATTATTGATTGTCTTTGTTGTTTACATTTGAATTTGGTATTTCGCAGGACAAAAGTAAACTGTATATCTTCCTTGAGCTTATGTCAAAAGGTTCATTAGCAAGTCTCTATCAAAAGTATCTTTTAAACGATTCTCAAGTTTCTGCATACACAAGGCAGATTTTATGTGGCTTGAAGTATCTTCATGATCACAATGTGGTCCACAGGTAACGTGGATGAATTTCCTATCATGATACTGAGCAATAACTGTGCCTATGATAACAAAACTATCATTTGACCGAGTTTCATGAGTAGGTTTTGTGGTTTGGTTAATGATGTTAAAGTGATTTGTGGAAAAGGGTCAATATATTTTTGTTTCACTTGTAATATTACAGGGAAAAATATTCTGGAATGTTCTGGATAGTAAAGGGGTTCTTCACAACTACTGTCAATGTGTGTGTCTGTGTTTGTGCATATGTGCAACTAACTGGAACTTTATACAAGCTTGAAACCGGATGAGAACAGATATCTTTCAAAGTGTATGATCATGACATTTAGAAGTCCAGCCTGTATGGTGTATTTGGAACTTATTAAGTAGACTTGTCTTTCATGATCTAGTTTTCAAAGTATACTGGGTGTGGAGCTTATTATCAAAGTCTGACATGCACTGCAAGTGTAAGAAAGTTGAAATGTGATGATTTCCTGTAGAAATAGCCTTGGATTTTGTTAAATGAGAAATTTAAGAACTTAGCAACTTCATCTAAGAATTTAAAATTCTGAATATGAAATAGGGATGTGTAAGAAGTAACTTTAGAAAGTTGTACGCAGTGCTTAAAAATTAACTTCTGAAATATCTTGAATTGCCATTGATTTGCTATATTCTGAATATTTCAATTCAAATATTCAATTTTAAAGGGACATCAAGTGTGCTAATATACTGGTTGATGTAAGTGGGGCAGTCAAGCTTGCAGATTTTGGGTTGGCAAAGGTAACCTTGAACAAAGCTAAATTTCTCTTTTCAGCTTCTTATCATACACAATCTAAATACGTTGCTTGTAATTATATAATTTATATTTTTTCGATCTTCAACCTTCTTAGGCAACAAAATTTAATGATGTTAGATCAAGCAAAGGCTCCCCTTACTGGATGGCCCCTGAGGTTTGCCTCTGCTCTTTTATCATTTGTCTAATTCAGTTTACTCTATAGTACATATTCCAAATGTGCCAGAACGAACTTTCACAATCTTGAAACTATAGTTTTTCCATCCATTTGTGATTAATGAGATATGCTTCAGTGAACTGAAAAATGAATGTTTTTACACCAGTGAGGCTTTTATTGTGACTGCTTTAACTTCAAATTGTTGGTTAATAGGTTGTTAACTTAAAGGACCAAGGTGGTTATGGGTTAGCCGCAGATATATGGAGCTTAGGGTGTACAGTTTTGGAAATGTTGACACGCCAACCTCCTTATTCGGATCTGGAAGGAGTATGTATTATTATAACACTTCTTATGTCATCGTTCTTAATATTAAGTTTGTTACTTTCCTATTTTTCATTAATTGATTTATAGACTGTATTTAGCCTCCTATTTGTAAATGTGTTTTGTGTTGCAACAGATGCAAGCATTATTTCGGATTGGCAAGGGTATACCTCCACGTATTCCGGATTATTTATCTAAGGAAGCCCGAGATTTCATCCTTGAATGCTTACAGGTTAACCCAAATGAACGTCCATCGGCAGCTCAGCTATTGGATCATCCATTTCTAAGGAGAACATTACTGTCTCCCTTAAGTTTTGCATCTCCACAAAGGAATATGTATCGGTCATAATTATTAGAGTTCTAAATCGCCACCGAAATTGGCACTCAGAAGTTCAACTTTATCCTCTACTTTTCTCAAGTTTATCCATACACATCTTGGATATACTGGTGGAATGTCCAGGACAAGTTTAATGGTTGCAGATATCTGGAGTTGGACCTAACAAATCTCAATGATCTCATCTTAGCCCCAGAATGTGAATCCCATGGTGAAGGTAATGGAGGGGGGAGAATGCATTATCAGAGTCTCACAAAGCTATAAGCTTCACCTCTATGCAAAATGAGAGAGCAAAGGCTCTGCAATCCAACAATGTGATTGTTCTTTATCTACGAGGCAGAAGTGGCCACCAAGTACAGTTCTTGGTAATGTGGCCTGAATACTCACTTCATTCTTTGAGGAGTTCATCTTCTTGCGTAAAAATTGTTCACTTGGCCTCATCTGTGACCTGCCCAACAATGTAAATACTAGGAAAGGGGCGGGTGCAAGCAATGTGCTAGGATACAGCAACAATTAAAGTACAAATGTTGGAGCTTTTATCTCTTAGCACAATTAAACAGTACATAATTGCAGCACTCTTGTAAGATGATGGCTCTTGTACAATATCTTTGTTATATGTGGATATTTGTAGATGTGTTTCAAATTTTGACTACTTCATATTTGCAGCTTATTTTTATATGATTTTTTTAATATCTTTATTCAAATATTCTTAAACTGCAATAAATATAGGTAGATTCACCAACTCACTTTGAATGTAGTCTACTAATATATGAAATAAATTATTAAACGAAACTTGTTGTAGTGAATTAACATTATGATTTAAGTTGGATTGTAAAATTTTGTTATTTATAGTAGAGTGAGTCTGATTGAATAAATTCATTTTTAACTCAATTATCAATGAGGTGCATTGACTCACTTTAATGTTGCTAATAACCCATGTCAAGCCTCAACTGTCACTTAGAAGTTGAAGACTTTGAAAGGAAAAAAAAAAAAAATTGATCCTGTATGGGATTGGTGGTGTTCCTAGTGGGAACTATGGTAGTTGCAAACACAATAAATATTGGTTGTGTTGACTTCCTAGTGGTAGGGAAAGACCAAAACAAGCTAGTGTCACAGTTTGACAAATTTGTGAAACTCAGGATTTGTAATATTTTTGCCACCAGACAAGAGTATTTTATGGAAGTACAATAATTAAAAAATTAAAAATTACAAACTGTCACTCGTGTAAAAATAAATTCAAAAATTAAAATTACAATATTATTTTATGGAAGTAGCATCACTGTTTAAATTAGCCACTTTATCTTAAATTATGTACTATTTTGTGTCTATTTTTTTCACAAAAACTAAAATAGATGAAGTTATATTACTCAAAGAAGAGAAATAAGTACGATCTTTTCATGATTATATAATCATGTCAAAATTTAACATAGGAATTTTAGATGGGTACAAACAAAGAGAAGACTGTTTGGACACTCAAGGAATAAAGACATGGCATTGCCGTGTACGCGGATGAATATAAACACCATAATGACAACACTTGCTTAAAGTTCATGCACTTCCATTTTTGAGGTAATCAATGTAAGATGTAAAACCTATTCATTTCTATATTTGTTTTTGATTATGTATATAGTTATTTTTATAGTTTTGATATTTTTTTATTTTATAAAGATGTGAATACACGTATATTAAGGAGTAACAATGAAATAAAATTAACCCATTTTCTAATTAAAGCTACCGAATTTAAAAGAAAAACCGGTAGTGTTCTCATTCTTGTTTTCTTATCATTTATATATATATATATATATATATATATATATATATATATATATATATTACATTTAATTATATTTTTAAAATTTAATATTCGAAATCACATATTATTATTCTATTATATATACAACAATAAAAAAAGAGAAAAAAATGGAAAATAGTAGAGATAAACTATTCATCCACTTAAGATAAAAACATACATTACTAACTTATAATACAGTTATTTTTTTTCCTCTAATACAAATATGTAATTTATATTGTTTCTTTAATATTGTTTTCATTCAAACTATAATTTACATATAAATATAACGAATAATATATATATATATATATATATATATATATATATATATATATATATATATATATATATATAAACGTATAAAATTAAAATTAATATAAATATTAAACTTTAAATCATTATAATTAGATAAAATAAAATTAAAAAGATATTTTAATCTTTTATGTAAATAGTTCAGTACTTTTACTTGTTTTATTTTTGTTCGTGTGATGTGTTTTTTAATCTATTCGTAAGTATTTTGATTTGAAAAGTATCATGTAAAAAAAATATTTAGTAACTAAATTAAATTAGTTAAGAGCATGACTTTTAGTCTTGATTTAGTTTTAAAAATTTGTAGAAAAAATATAATATATTTACTTTTATTTGTCAGAAGATAAAGTTTGTTTCACCTAAAAACTATATTTCTTATGAAATATTTATAATAATATATAATAAATCTCCATTTTATATATACCTTTAATATTCATATGTATTCTTAATTGTATTTTAAAATCATTTTTTTATGTATAGAATAAAAAAGGAAAAGGTAAAAATAGGACATATAAAGTATTCATTCAATAAAAATAATCACATGTTTTAACTACTCATTGTAATACAATTATACATCCTCTTATTTCTTTTTGTGAAAATTTTATAAATTTAAATTTAAATTATATATGACTAGTGGGAAGACTAACCAACTTCTATCTTATGTTCACAAAAAATATTAAAAAGTAGTGATGACTACACAAAGACATGGATAATTTGTGACCTTTAGATAGTTGAAGTTATAGTTACTATAACATTCCAATAGTTTAAGAACAAAAGGGAAGTTTGAATATATATATCAAATGGTAAAATCTTTTTATATATGGTTATAGATTATAAATATATAGAAAATACAAAATAATAATAGAAATATTATATTTAAATAAATTTATTAAATGTACATATTAATGCAAATATAAAATTTTAACTTATTAGAATAAAATAGTATAATAAAAAATACAGATGTGTAATACTATTGTCAGATTAATTACTTACCTCAAATAATATAATACATAGATTAATTCATTACAAGTAACTGCTGCTACATAAATTAATTCATTAAATTTATGTCAAATATTATTTAAAAAAGGAAGGAAAGATTTCTTTATAGCATCCAACCAGAGACCGTGGTTCCTTATTTATAAATTAAATTGTAATATTTTTTTTAATTTAGTCTTTCATTAAATAAAAAATATAGTTTGATACACACTAATATTTTTTTTATAACGATAACATCTAAAGTCTAACATTCTTTGGTGACAATAATATAAAAAATACTTAAAATTAAGATTTTAATAGTGAAATTGTACAACTCTTTTTTGTGATTTAAATTTCATATACAATAATATAACATCAAAATTGTGGGAATGATTAAATAAAATTATAAAAAAATATCAATTATAATTATTTTTAACTTTCTACCATATCAAGTTTTTATTTTATTACATGAATCAATTTACTTCAAATAAAATCTAACTTTAATTAAAATTAAAAGTGACTGCAAATTAAATTTTATGTTATCATATTTACAATCTAACCAAAATTTCCTTAATGTTTTCAGTTTTATAATATCTGTTTACTTTATTTTCTGTTACACCATTTAATTTTTTTAATGAGTCTTAATTACGATAAAACTTAATTAAAATATTTTTGTTATACATATTTTTTTTTTAAATTCAAAAATTACACTTACATGTTTAAGTCATCCAAAATGTGAGGACCTGGTCCCTTATTTATAAATTAAGTTGTGATAATTTAATCTAACTAACATTCTTCAGTGACAATAATATTTTTAAATTTGAATTATTAGACATTTAATATATGTTATAATTATTTTGAATTTTTATTTTCGGTAAAAAGAAAAAAAGGAGGAGTTTAAAAATGGTACAATAGAATATGCTGGGTTCTTCTTCTGGTCTGGTAACGTGAAAGAGCACGTGAAGGCGCACTTTGTGGCACGTCATCACGTTTGGACGAACGTGATGCACAATCGCTAGAGAAGCGCGTGGCAGAGAGGATGAAGGATGCGTATTGTGTTGTGTGTGTAGCGTAGAAATGACTCCATCTTTTCGATTCTCAACTTTCTCTCTCTAAAACATGAGAAGAAGAGAAATATGAGAGAGAAACTTGTTTGCCCTTTCATTTCCCTCTCGATTCCTTCGCCTTTGCTTTCGATCCTTTGCTAGAGAACCTTATTCCTTTCTCTCTCCTATGTTTATCCCTTCAAAATCCTTTTCTTTTCCTCCATTTTCACTCTCTTCCTAGCCGTCAGGTACGAACACAATCCCTCCATTCCCAATCTTCGCTTCAATCTAATTTCTTCTGTGTTAATGGTTTTCCCCTTTGCCTATTTTTCGATTCGTCTATGTAACATCTCCGCATTCTTATTTGTGCAGACCTAACCTAGTTTTTTTTTTTTAACCGTCAATTGAAGAACGGATAAGATACCTAATTGGCTGTGTTTCCTTGCCCAAACTCCCATCTTCCTTTGTTTTCTCTGTTCCCAAATAGATATGCATTTGTTTTTTAGTTTTAAAATAAAATTATTTTTTAAGTGGGTGGATTGGATCTGTAAGATGGATGAGTAAAGTTTAGCGACATGTGCTTGTTAGCTTAGCCCCATGTTCTGGATAATATTATAATAATGTTGCTTTGTTAGGTGTCTTTGCTTGCTGTTTCCCCTCACCACCACGTTGTTTCCTTCTGACATGACTTGTATAAATAATCTCTTACTTTGTTTTCTCTCTTGCTGTTCAAATTCAATTATTTGTGGTCAGGTGCACTTTGGTTTTGCAAACTAGTTGGTTAGCTACTACATTACTTCGATCGTGGGCTGGTGAGTTTTTCCCTATCCTTTGTGGTGGTTTGATGCATGACATGCTTTGTTTTCAGCAATGAAAATGTGTGAGGCTTCTTTGTCGGGCAATGAGGCTGTTTCCCGCAGTTGCCTTTCTGTTTTGTTTTACATGTGATTCAATTGCTTTGAGTGCTTAGTTCATTGTGGTGGGTATCTATTCTTCGCAGTGTTGACTTGTTATGCTTGGCATTTGTTCTTCTCGTATTCAGTTTGATTTAAGAAAATAATTTTTTTATAATGTTCTTAATTTCAATTATAAGCTTTTGTTATTTTTTTGTAAAGTACGCATCGTTATTGAGTTGGTTTAATACATTGCTAGTTTCTTCGTTTGCTCTCTCATTTAGAATCTGTACTCTTCCCGTTCAAGAGATTAAGTTTTCTGAAGTCAATTGTGTAGCAAGAGCAAACTAAATTAATGAATTTTGTACTGTGAATCTATGATGTCACTTGAGCGTCAGAGCTATTATTGGTCATGTATAGCACAAGACTGCCAGTCATATTTTCGACGGCCACTTAATGTAATGCTAGATTGACTTGTGGTCTTCTCTGGTTGGTATCATGGCACCTGGGCCAGGCATAAACCTGTCTCAACTGTTTTCAAAGTCTAATAATACTACCAAACTAGGAAAATTAAATATGGATTACTATGATATTGCATGATTATATCCTTGATTTAAATAGAGAAGTGCATTTTCTCTGGCATCTTCTAATTGGATGTTTCATGAGCTAATTCTTTATTATTTCTCCTATATAATGAATCTCTTTTCGAAAATAAATAATATATTGTCCTAGATCTAGTACAGATACTTGCAATAGTACTGTTAATTATAAGGTCCATGTATTGCTACAGCCAAAGGAAAAAATTTCCTGTTATTTGCTGCCAAGAATTTTTATGCTTGTTTGATTAAATTAACCTACAGTTAGAGGTTCATTTATTGTCTATTAACTTTTTGGCATTAATTATGGGAACGCACTTGGGAAAGTTCCAGCCTTAGTTATCTTCTACTTGATCAGACAGCTTGTGTTTATCTCTAGCTGTATTTTATATGTCTGTTGCCATTGTATTTTTGGGTTGGTCATCCATTTAGTGGTTTTTAATGTTTGACTAGTAGAGATGTCCTTGTATTGTTGTGAAAGAATCCTTGACCCTGAATTACATAATTTTTTTTTTCTTTCTTTCTCTATTTGGTAAGGATGTTATGATCACAATCGTCCCTGATACACAGTAATTTAATAAACACCTATGTGTAATTGAGTAAAGTGTAAACTGGATATTTCAATTTTGCAGCTACTGTTTTTGGAAGTGTTCAATGGGTGGTTCAAAGTTTAAATTACTGTGTTTCAATAGCTGACGTAAATATTATCGGTGCTTTTTTTTTTTTTTTTTTTTTTTTTGAAGTAGCTGATCAGTGAAAGATGGATTAGTCGAGGGGATGGAAGGATCGATTTTTTGGTATATGTATGTAGATGTATACATCAATATAAACAATTGCCTTTGTTTGTATACCCAACCATTTGTTGTATAATAGCTGAGAGGAGTGCTAGGAAGACACTCTCTTGCATATTCTCTTTAATGCATTCTCTACTATTCGTTAAAACTTACTGAAAGAACTATAATCCTGAGACTTATTTAATAGGAAGACGTACAAGATTTTGTTATTTCCAATAAAATTCTAGTGAAATAATAGAGTCTGTTCGAAATATATTATTTCTCCAATAGTTGAATAGGCTTTAAATTTCAACTACTGTGTTTGAAGTTTATGACAAATAGTTAAAGTAGTTTGGTTAGAACATAGTACCTCGAAGCATGACCTAGAATACATAAAAGAAAAGTAACGTGTTGAAATTTGAAGGAGAAAATAATGTGTTTTAATTCTTTGATGGAGTTCTTTATGATTCTTTACTTTTAGGTTTCTACTCATATGAACAACATTGGAGAATTACCTTGTCTTCAAATAAAATATTCATTGTGTCTGAGTGTACATGGTTCCCTTAAGTAGAAATATAAGTTCTGGTGCAATAAACTCATACACTAAACTTGGTTACAAGTGTTTTTCACCGTGATCTGAGGGTCAGATCACCTTTTATGAATTGAGTGAAACAAAACTAGGTGACATTGTCTGTAATGGGGGGACTAAATGAATTTGTAGGCATCTTTGAGCATCTCCAATGAGAGTTGCTTGTCAAGAAAAATAATATTTTATTGTTTAAAATATTAATTTTCTGGATACGGAACTCATGCAACCAAATCCCGTTGGAGATGCTCTTAGGAAGACAAGTCCTCCTATCTTGGTCACATCCTCTTGTTCAGCTTTTGTTGGGGAGCTTGACTGTTGGAGGAAATATTGGTTTGGCCATCATTTTTAATTCCTTTACAAGCATTATGGGTATACCCACTCAGTTGCAACTAGAGAGCGTTTTATTTTGTTTTGAATATTTTCTAAATCCAATGACTACTTTCTGCAAGATTACATGAAAAATGTATGAATGCTTTTGTTGTTTGAGAACCTAATGTCGATTTATGCAGAGTTTCTTTGACAACATCTTGGACTTTTAAATTCCAGGTCTGTTGGAATATCGAAAATGGCAAAAGGTAGCAGGGGAAGACACAGGTTTGCTTCTCGTCACTACAGAGTGACTCCATATCCACTAGCTCCTTGCAAAAGGGATATTTGTGAAGACATGTGCCAAAAGAAATGTTCTAAGGCTTTGGAAATGAAAGAGTGGGAAGATGTAACATGTTCTGTGTGTATGGAATATCCACACAATGCTGTTCTTCTTCTTTGTTCTTCTCATGACAAGGGTTGCCGTCCCTATATGTGCGGAACTAGCTTTCGTCATTCCAATTGCCTTGATCAGTACAAGAAAGCTTATACTAAAGTAATTTCATCTAATGGGCAACCTGTGCAAGGCACTGCAGGTGTGCTACAAGAGTCAAACTTGTCTCTTGAGAAGAGTGAAGCCACAGAGCTTGCATGTCCTCTATGCAGGGGTCAGGTGAAAGGTTGGACCGTCGTGGAACATGTCCGGGATTACCTCAATGCAAAGAAAAGAGGCTGCATGCAGGATGAATGCTCATATGTGGGGAACTATAAGGAGTTGAGGAAGCATGTACGAGCAGAGCATCCCTCGGCGCGCCCTCGGATGGTGGATCCCGCTGATGAACAGAAATGGAGATGGCTTGAGTGGGAACGTGAAAGGGAAGATGTTATCAGCACAGTAACATCGGCAATGCCTGGCGCTGTAGTTTTTGGAGATTACGTTATAGAAGGTCACCATAATGAATCTGATACAGATGAAGAGGAGGGTGCAGGTAATGCAGAAAGAAATGGAAGATTTCAGATGGGTATTGAGGCAATGAATTTCTTCCTCCTGTTGCATGCAGTCCGTCAAGGGAATGAAATTAACAACCTTGGTAGGCGGCTAAGGCCTGAGCTGACCACCAACAGGGTTGCAGGTCAGAATGTGACTGGCGTGGTGGATATCTCAGATGAAGACAATGATAATGATGGCAGGTACAATGAAGGTGATGATGGTGGTGTATCTTTGGTTAGTCGTCTCCACCGCCATGGTGGTGGCAGAGTTTTATTGGGTCGTTCTGGTAGGAGGCGTAGATGTAGAGAAGCACGTGCAAGGATTGCAGATAGTTGAAGTTCGTGAATGAAACAGGAGGTTGGAAAAAAGGACAAGTTTCATAGGCATATATCAGATTAGGAAATTTAGCACCATGTACTGGTGGCTTAATAACATTTCAAGGGCTTTCTCCCCGAAAACAGGAAATCAAAGATGGGCATTTTTATTTTTTTTAATCATGTTGTAATTTCGTTTACCTGTACATTCCTACCTTCCTCCTATTTTGCACATTACATTGTGAATTCTCGTGTAAACATTTGATTTTATGAAAACTTTGACAAGAAGTTGATTGTCATGTGATGGTTCCGGGATAGAAACCACATCCAAATCCCTGTGCTCACTGCTTGTTATAGGAGGACCGCAGCGACTGGTGGCTCTTCCAAAACTTCAAAAATTGCTGCTGAAGTTTCATGCTCTCAAATTGAATGATGCAATTGTTTTAAGTATATTTTTATTGTTCTCCAAAATAGAAATCGAGGTTAGAAAGCCTCCCTGCCACTCTTCATAGAACAGCACATTTGCATATTGAAGGAGAACTTTATGAGCAGTTGAAAAAGGCATGCGAACAAGCTTTTAGTAACTTCAGTGCGGGTTTATTTTTTTAATTATGTTTTATTTTTCCAACTACAGGGTTCGAACACAATCGTATGTTAACAACATGAACTCAATTTATATATCTTTAATCGTTTGTTTAGTAATGTTGAATATCTTTATCTTTTGTTTAATCTTACACAAATTTGTAATGTCAATTTATATAACAAAATCACTTTAAAAACTTCTATTGCTTTTTAATTGAATTGGTGTAATTTTATAAAAAAATATCAAAATGGATAGATTTTGAAAATTTACCCGTATGAGTTTTAACATGACATAGAAATTGTGCATATATGATACAAATTTGGAAATTTGGATTTGTATGAGTAAACTCGTACCATCTTGACAAGTATGAAATATAAAACTAAGTCATGTTTTGATTCACGTGACTTTTATTAATGTTAATATGAAGTTTTTTTTTTTTTTTTTTTTTTTTTTTTTACTTTAATTGAAGTTATGCAAGCATGACACAATTATACATAATTTTATAAAAAGTATCACAAAAGTAAAATATGTTAAAAACAAAAATATTAAGGATTGTGATTAGGGATTGTATGTTTATGTAGTTATATATTAATATTTGTTTGATTATTTTGTATGATAGTAGTAGAAAATGAAGTTATAAATTGATAGTGCAAAATAAAAAAAAGAAATTAATAATGAAGTTGGAAGTAAATTATATTATCAATCTTGTTTATAATTGCTTCTATTGTAACCTTCACTCCGATAATAAGAATATTTTTTTTTATCTTATCCTCACCATTTAATCATGGATACGATAAGTATTTGGTCTTTTTTTTTTTTGGTACTATTGCATCATGGGGTCAGGTATGAAATTTGGTTCTAAGTACCAACAATCCTTAACTAGATGAAATTGGACCTAGTAAGTCTTGTAAATATTGTACTGCACATTGGCACAACAAATGTCGTTAGTTATAAATGATAAAACTAATAAACAAAAATGACATGAAAACAATACAACCGAATAGCTTAAAACTCCCAACAATCACACCACCATTCAGTTAATTTCACTGTGTATGATATAAGTCGGCGTCAAAGTTGGGAAGTAGTTATATCCTGAACATCAAACTTTGAATTTTCTTAGTTATATCTTTGCACTTGACATATAAAAGACTGTTGTTCATCTTTTTCGCAGTAAGACAGGAATATCTTCAAGGTATTGATGCCTTGCAAGTAACATGCACTCGATCTTAGTCTCTCATTTAACAAACCAAGACTTTTTTCTTTGAATGTTGTCCTAACAAGAGCATAAATAGATAAGGATTGTGCTCTCTTCAAAATAGAGTTCATGCTTTTAGCTAGATTTGTTATCATGTATTCGTACCTCTTGCCCTTATTATAGGTTTGAGTCTAATTTTTCAATGGTATTTGATCAATTCAAGAGATTGCTTACTGAATTTTGATCTCATCACTAATAACTCATGTAGAGTCAACCATTTCATTTATAACCTATGATATTGTCGTAAATGAAATTAGTGAAACATGTAGTAAATTTATAATATTGCATAATGGAAGTAAGGAATGTAAATACCCATGTTTATTAGTTGTCTCTTCAACTTTAACTTTCGCACTTCTTGTTGAAATTGGATGCAATATGACATATGTAATAAACTAAGATCAGACCATCTCCAACCCAACAAACTTCTGAAGATTCTAATGTTGACAGTATTGTTCTTCCTCTATCGATTTATGAATACATTTGGCTAAGGTGTGATACATGCTCGTAACAAATGGAAAAACCATATAAGGGTATCATTTGTTTCACCTTTAACAATGGAAAAAGCTAATGAAAGAATGTTCTGGTTGTTATCTTGACTAGTTGCAGTCAACAAATTTCCATGATATGTTTCAGTCAAGAATGTCTTGTCAACTTGAACTATTGACTTACAATAGTTGAACCCATTAATGCATGACTTGAAAAACTAGAAGACACGTTATAAAATGTAAGTAGAGTTGCGTTGAACACTGTTAACAACGTATAGACAAATAACATATTAAACAATTGTACCTTGAACACTTTGCTTACAAATTGTAATGTCTTGAAAGATGATTATATAATTCGTCCCAAACGTCTAATTCCATTGCAAAAAGCCTTTTGTTTAGCTATCTAAGCTTTTCTATAGGTCATTAAATAATTATGATGATTCCTTATTTCAACAATTAAACTTTTTATCAGGATGGAATGATTTACCTTGACCAAATTGACCACAATGGGAGTTATTTGGGCTGAATTCAATTTTATGTATAATTGGAAAGAACAGATGACAAACATGTGGATAAACACACCCGAGACACTTCAATTTTTATTATTTCTCATTGATGTCAGATTTTGCTAAAAGATGCTCAAATGTGTCATTGGCAATCATTGTCATAATGAATGCAACATGCTATATATCTATCCTCTTTGATTCCACGACCACAAATTTGTAGTCCTGGTTATTGTGATATTCCTTGATTGTATTCAAATTTACCTCTTTTGTATTGGAACACATTCGTTCAGAAAGGTCAAACTGTATATTTTGGCATGCTTGACTAAATGATTGAACTTGTTGGCTAGATGATGTTGGGAAGACATTTTCCTGCAATATAAACTCCTTGTGGTGCTCATCTTCACTGAATTCATTAACCATATATTTGATAATAGGTTCTTCTTTGGTAGTTCTAAAACTTCCACTAATATACCACAAATCCATCTGACACGTATAAAAAAATGACTATATCACCTTGTCGTGTAATTAAAATATATAGACTTAGAAGTATAAAAAGTATACTTGGTGAATATGAGAAGATGTAAACTCGAATTTACTCTAATGAGGTTAAACAACTACACAGTAAGAGTGTTTTTTACACTCATTCCTCAATGGATGCAATGAAAAGTATGTTTGCAATGTATAAATATTCAAGTCTGAACTTGTTGCTTAACTGATAACTTTGTTTTATGATCTATACATTATTCCCTCTAGCAAGAAGTAATGTAAAAAGTTCCTAAACCTATTGTGATTTGAAATTTGTGTACTTTGTGCAAGAAGATTTCCATGTAAGGCAAGAATTGAACTAACACATTTGATAGATACAACCATTGAAAACTTTAATCAATAATAAATTATGAACTTCAAATATTATTCATACAATATAAACTAAATTGTTTAAGTTTAAATTATTATAAATATAGAATATTTAGAGGAAGTAAAAGTTATTGAAGAGGTTGTGATCTCATTGAATGTGTCAATTTTTTATTGGTTAAAATTGGAACACATTTCAAGTAAACTCAAATTGAAATATTATAATTGAAGTCCTTATTGGTTATAACAAATTTTTCGAAACTAAAGTTGTTTTAATGAAACACAATTTTTGTATAGTTGAAGTTGTTTCTACGTAGCATAACTTCTATAAGACTGAAGTCATGTAGGTTAAACACAACTTTTCTTATCACACGAAATTATGTCAAACTGATACAACTTCATTCTCACAAATTTAAATTCACAACTTCTTTACAATGAACAATTCATTATGTACAATGAACAATTCATTATGTGAAGTTATCTACGTGAGTAGTTTTCCAAAATGTGAAGTTATCTACGTGAGTAGTTTTCCAAAAAAAATTGTCTATTTCGGTAACTTTTATATAAAAGTGTACCAATTTTATAAAAGAAATTCATTTTTATTATCATATATGTAGATCATCAGGCACTAGATAGTTTCACCGTAAGAAGATGAGTATAAGTAATGATGTGAATAATAATAATAAAAAAATTGTCGAGCAATGGAGTGTTTGTGATGTTACATGATGTCCATGTAAAATTACCGAATTTCTTTCTAAAGGTGAATTGATGGAGGTAAGTAATATAAGTAAAGGAATCTGCTTTTATTTTCACCCCATGTGAAATCGGTAGCTTGTGTGGCTCGGAAAAGACAATGAGAGATGGCAAAAGCAAAAACATGAGAGGGGTTGTTGTAAAATACATTGTTATTCATTTCTGACTTTGATAATTGAATATTTTAAGACTTGGGATTAGAAGACATTTTGATAACAACCGATGACAAAAGACTTAATAAGATAGGGTTGTAAATGATTCTAATATTATTTTGAGAAATGAATTCAAAATATTATTTTATCAACTTAATGGAATACCAAATATAAGTATTTACCATCATAACAATTAATGAAAGAATTTTGTAGTATGAGCAGTATAACTCTTAAGAAAATGACTTTTATATATTTAGTTTATGTAAATTCTTTAATACCTCCTCATATCGAGAATTAAATATTGCAAACATAAAATAAGGAGAATACTAATAACAATGATACATAACTTAATATAATAAATTTCATATTTTTAATATAGTTATTAACATATTTATAAAATTTATAGGTTTTTATAAAATATTTCAATTAATTACTCTATAACAATACACAATGGTATACATATTTCGTATTTTTATTTTACTCTTAATTATGTTTTAAAATTATAAAAGAAAATAAAAGAAAATTCTTAAGGCTACAATAATATTCTCCCATTTTGCGTATATATTCCAAATTCTTTTTTATTTTTTCATTATATTTTAAAATTATAAAAAAGAAAAATAATAAAAATTACTCATATACGGAAGTAACCGCACACTCCCCTAAAAACAGTAATATATATATATATATATATATATATATATATATATATATATATATATATATATATTATATTTCTTATTGTTTTAAAAAAATATAATGTACCAATAAAACTTTAACTGCAAAATCTATTCATGTTTTAAAATTTTAAATTATTATGTTAAAATTTAAATTTCATAATTCAGATCAAAATGTATTTAAATTACTATTATGAAGTACTAATATTAATGATTCTGAAGGTTTTTTTAAATATGATTATTGCTGATTTAACATTTTATATTGAACTCAATTTTATATTCACATTAATTATCGATTTTAATAATATTAAATAAATTTATTAATTGAGTAATTAAATTAAATTTTATTTTAATAATAATAATTCTTAGTCATAGATATAGTTAATACCAATTTTTAATAATAATAATAATAATAATAATAATAATAATAATAGATTTAAACTAAATAATGATGATTATTAATCAAAACAAGTTTTAATAATATTATTTAATATTATCTCTTATCATAACTAAATTTATTAATTATTAAATTTAAATTATGATTTTTATCACTTATATTAAATAGATTAATTATTAATTATATATTTAATTGTATTTTAAATTATTAATTATATATAAATCTAAAAATATTAATCGTATTTTAAAAAAATCCTGCATATAGATCGAGTTTCTAGAAGCTGATTTCTAGCACCACAGAAGAAATTGAAAAAAACGCAATTGAGAAATCAGTACCTGAGGGTCGATATCTGGATATGAATAAGAAATAGGTAAATATTTGTCCACTGGAATTACTTGGGTAATCTTATTTTTGAATTTATTTGAGGAAAAAAAAAATTCTACAACGCATAAATTACAGAATAAAAAAACTTGAGTGAGATTCGAGACAACATTTTTGTTAATAAAATACAAGAGAGAAAGAAAGGAAAGACTGACCAACTATAGTACATAGTCGATTATTTTTCCTACCAGTTATATTAAATTTTATAATATTCTTTAGTTTAAAAATATATAACCGATTATATATATATATATATTTATGTATTTTTTTGTAGAAAATAAAATAATATAAATAAAGTGTATATATATAATAAAAATAAACAAATAATAATATTGTAAACCTATACTTTCATTTCATTACTTTTATCAAACAATCTTTTCATTATTTTTCACATTTTTATTTATTTTTTCTCTTTACTAAGTGGAAGCTTAGAATCCTAGTACGAATATAATCCACAATCGAGACTAAAACTGTCAACGAAAGAAATCTAAAAAAAAAATACTAAAAATTTTATATAATAACTAAAAAAATTTAGTAACGAAAATTAATCTGCATTTATTTTTAATTAGTTTGATTTCCGCTCGTCATATATTTTTTAAGCGTCTACAGTCACTTCAGTACAATTAGAGAAAAGTGAGACTTGGGCTTTTTCTTTATTACCTAAAATTGACATTAAAAAAATTATGAATTAAAAAATATTTTCCTGCTAATTATTGAATTATATTTAGATAGCATTTTAAGATTAAAAATAAAATAAAAACCCATCAGTGACAAGAAATATAAAAAAATTAGACATAAAAAAATAAAAATTAAAAAATTTAAGAAGGACAAAACAACTTCCGAAATAAAAGTATAGTTAGAAAACAATCACGAAAATACTTTTTGATATGCATTGTGATAACCTCAATTTTATTTTTATTACCACCTTAAAAAATGAAAATTGAGGTGAACATGGTTAAAGAAAAAAGTGTCTATGATCACATGGTGCTGGAGGGTATATGTCATACCTATTTCAAATTATATTTAATTAAAAAAACTAAATTAATAAAAGTCACATGCTAATTAATCATATGCAAGATTAGTCTACCAAGCATAAACGCATTGACTTGACTTGTGACACATTTTGAAAATTTGACACCAAAACTTCCACACATAATATCTCTTCATTCAATCCACCTATAACATTTATCACAACCCCTCTTTCAATTTGTTTATTCAACTCGTTCCTTTTTCTGAATTATTTTTTGCAGATAAAAAAAAATTGTACCACAAAAAGAGAGACAGAAAGAGAGAAGAAAAGAAAAGTGAAATAAGATTATCAAAGTTATGAACATAATAACAATGTATTCCTACAAAAAGTAATATATAAATATTACCATTTTTGCTACTTCATCCCAACCATTATTTTAAATCTCATTATAGCTTTTATACCTTCTTCGTCTTGCTTTTTAAATCTCTAAATAAATCAAGAATAATAGCCTCCATTTTCTTATTATTTTTTATTCTTTCTATCTTTTTGTTTTGTTATGGGAACACAAATAAGTACGTCATCATAAATTAATCAACTCCCTCTTTTATTTTTGTACGTTTGTTGATACCCATAATTTTAAAACTTATTTAAAGTGCTGGTAGCTTATATTTTACCACAAACTATAAAGTATTATTCCATTTAATATATATGACTTGAATTGTCATCTAAGATTTTATAAAATAAAATAAATCTAACTTATTCCTTTTACGTGGTAGGTTGATGTTAACCTCTCTCTCTTTTATATATTTTAAAATGAATGGAAGTTATGATTGAAAGATGTTATGTTAAAAAAAATTAGTATCTTCAAAAGTGTTAGATGAACACGTGAGACAATATTTGGTGTGGAAAATTTAAATATTTATATAGATGTTCCAACAATTAAGTGAGTAGATAAGAGGTTATGATGAATATTTATAAATGTGAAATGTGTATAGTAGATGACAGAAAAGATAATTAAATCCTTAATGTGACCCTAAATCACATAGCCACATATCAATATTCCAAAAGGCGATTAAACTTTTTTTTAATAGTTGATTTAATTTGATCGAACTAATTTCAATATATAAATGTATATAAGGAAAGGTATTTAAAAAAAATTACTAATGCTTATCTAATTTATTTTAGTATCTTAGGTATATAAATTTTGATTTTATATCATTCATAAACAATAAATTTAAATCATACTTAATCACAACATCAATTATCAAATTTCAAGTATCAAAATAAAAGACGTAAAAAACCCTATAATATTCAACACAATCTTTACATATATATTATGCCCTCTTACATTATTATATTATATCCAAATTCAAAAACAATTTAGAAAACATAAAAAATTTATAAAACATATCAATATTCCACACACAATCAAACTCAATTATAACTCATAAGAGAAAAAAAGCTACAACTCTTATGAATACTTAAAGTTCTAAAAATAATTTTACCTAGTTAAAAGTTCAAATATGGTAACTTCAATAAAAATTAACATCTTAACCTTCCGTCACTAAAATAGTTATGGAGTTCTAGACTACTTTTTTAATTGAAAACTATTACAAATCTAACATCAAATATTACAACTTTCATAAAGATTAATAAATCGAAATTAACAAAACAATTTCTTCAATTGCTTCCGGATCTAAATTAACACATTTATAAACTTCTATAGCTACTTTACTCTAGAAGAACAAATTATTAATTTTAAGAAATTTCTATGTCGATTGTAATGTCGAAGTATACATCAAAATAGTTACAAGTTAAAGTTTTATTTACATCAAACTAACAAATGTAGAAAATATTATTTTACATAAGCTTATGCAATAATCATTAATATAGAAAAAAAAAATCACTTTCTATATAGGTTATTGTCAAAATGGATGTAAAAGGTGTTTGATTCTAAATTTTGATCACATTTCACATTGATATACAAGTAAATACCATGAGATACTAAATCTACCACAAATAAATATGCAACAAAATGAGATGCACAAAATCAAAATTTCATAAAATTTAAAAGAAAACCTCTTACCATGTATATTAGCTGTTAGTTATATACTACCTGAGTGATATTTATCGGCTAAATATTCGTATAATCACCTACTAATTTAGTTATCTACCCAAGTTATGCAAGTATATCCAAGTTATTTGCATTTCATATAAATATTTATTTTATTACGAACCCTTTGAACATGAGTATATAAGTCCATAAACATAATTTAAATACAAATTATTTAATTTAAAAATAACACAAATTTTTATATCCTTAAAACAAACTTATACAAATAACAAAGTAAACATCATAAAACAAAATTAGATTATTTTCAATTTATATTAATTAATTTTAACTTTGAAAAAGCTTCAAAACATAACTTCAATAGAAAAATTATTAATCTAAATTTCTAAACTAATCTAATTATTTCAATATAAGAATATTTAAATAATTCATATCCACCACTCATGGTACCCGTTTATATGTTACCCGTTTATATGTTGGGTTAAATTTCCAACTATATGAATATAAAAAGTTCAAACTTATCAAGTTCATTTGGTCTCACTTAGAGGGGTCTTCTAGGTTATGAGAGAGTGTAAATTTTTGCAGCCCTTGAAAAGAGAGAAAGAAGAGAGAAAAATTGGTTTGCATAACTTTAGTAAAATTACAATTACCTTTTCTTTTATCCTTGAATCAGGTTGAAAATTTGATAGTAGGTTCATGACATAATGTTCTTCATTTTAACCATTCAGTTGATTGGAAGTCTGTGATTAAAGGAATTAGTTTTGCACTACTGTTTTAGGCTTTTTATTCTTTGTTCTTCAAATCTACAAGTGTTATTTTAATGTATTGATTAATTATAAACACTTTTTCTATATTTGATTAGACTCTCTTGTATATGTATTTAATTTTAATGGAGCTTGATTAAGTAACTTGTGTCTGTGAATTTTACTTTTGACATTGAGAGAGTTGTTCCAAGTTAAAAACATTAGTATCTCTATGCAAATGTTGTTATCATGTGTTATTATTGTTGCTTCTCCCATATTTTTACAAGTTTGGAAGAATTATCTTCGGTACCTCCATCAAATATCCATTGAAACACACGTATGTATATGTACACGTCATCCTTAATTGTGATCCTTGTCCTTCTATTGTTCACTGTCTACTGTTGTTCAGAGTACTGAATTTGGAGATGGATGTGCAAGTGATCCTTCCATACTCGACTAAAACACTGTGCGTGAAGTCTTGTTACGATATCTTTGTGGCTTATGAAGAATAACATCTTTTTAAGGAGATATATTCAAAGTGATTGGTCTTCTAGATTTGATAAAAATAAGGTTTTGGTACCAGTTTAGTTTCATGGTATGGTAGGAATGACTTTTCATTCTTTTTTACTACAGTGTTTGTACCAATTCTATATGCATGTGTCCAAAATTTATTTTTTCATGTACACCTGCACATATTTTTTCATGTACCAATTCTACAGTAAGATGAATTATTGTTTGTATTTGTCTTTATATATCACTTTATTCTTTTTCACATTTGTTTATTTATTACATCATTTTTCCGTCTTTTGTTCCTAAGGTGTACTTCAAAGAAGTATGTGAAAATAAAATGATAGAATGGTTTACTTGAAAGTATAGGAGTTTTCAGCTTAGTGTTAAAATTGAAATGAATTAAATTGAAGTTCTGAAAATAATTTCATTTTCATTTCAAGTAAAATCTCTACATGTTATCATTAAAATGTAATTTTATTTTTGTATACCACTGTTAATTAAAATACAATTTAGTTCATCAATAAATTATATTTAAATGATTTAAGGATCTACCTGTAATGAAGAGTGAATAAGAAAGAAAAAAGTTTCTTCTAGAAATTATTATTCATAACATCCAAATAAAAAAAAATATTGTCAAAGATAGAAAAATCAGTCAGCCAGAAAAAATAACAAAAATAGAAGCAAAATCAAGTATAGTTTTATATATAGCAAAGTCATACATACAATCTAGGAACTATTTTAGACTTAAGAAAAATATGATAGGAAGTGAATTGAATTAATTGGTGCAAGCATGGTGGAAGCAAATGTTGGGTTGCGATTTGAAGTGCAAAAAGAGAAATACGTGTGGTATAGTGGTCTAAATTGTACTTACCTTACTTATAGAGGTAGGCCTAAACAATTTCCCCTCTTTTGTTTTGTTCTCCACCTTAAAGCCATGGAGGAAGGGAAAGAAACAAGAGGCATCAATGATTGAGATTTGAGATGGACATAATGAAGTGATATTCAAACTGCCATCACTTCCCTCTCTAATGCATGGACCCCTCTTTTGTCTCCCTATAGCTACCTACAAAACTTGCCTACCCCTATTCATCCACACCCATAATCCATTCTTCTTCTCTTACCATTGCTTAAGCTTTCTAAATTCTTCCTTATACCTCCCCCTATATCCCCCATCCCTCACCTTTCTTCTCCACTAGATTGAGTAAATCCCTGGCTAACAAACCAAAAAATTCAACTTACACCATCTTCTCACTTAGCTCCATCCATCCATCTTATCAAAATCATGCCAAACTCCTACCTCTTCCCCTTTGACCATAGCCCAAGAATTCCCAACCCAATCATTTTTCAAAATCACCGACTGCATTTGCCTTCCAAGCCAGCTAGCTAGCTTTAGACAATCCTAACCAAACCCACCTGAACTACAGTAACCCTAGACCACCTATCTCAAATTCACTACAATACGTACAACCTTTATATATAAACCCTAAATATAGATTATAAACATTCCACCTTCTTTTCCATTTCATTCGCACTTTTTTTTATTCATATATATAGTATCAATTTTCACATTTTATACTTTCTCTCTTTATCATTTTTCTTTTCTTCTTATCTTTTTTATATTAACCATTTTTTTTCCACCATTCCTATTTTCTTCCCATCTCTCATCTTTGCACACACCACTTCACCAGAACTTGAGGTGGACGTTTTTATAACTCTATATATACACAGATCTTCCACCAAACATAAAACACATCTTGTACTAAAATCCCACACACACACACACCACTGGTCCCAACCCTAATCTAGGAGAAAAAGAGAAAGTGCAATCCCCTAACATCACATCCACAGGTGCTACTCCTTACCCTAGAATCAAAACCCCTCCAAAAGAACAACTTTAACATGTCCGCCGCCGTGGCCGCCGCCGCTGCTGCCGCCGCCATGTCGGGGTACCACAACTCCGCTCGGAGACAACAACACACAGATCACGAACTGCCCTTACCGTCGCAACGAGTGTGCGTGCCTCCTCCTCTGAGCAGGTACGAGTCCCAGAAGCGACGCGACTGGAACACCTTCGGCCAGTACCTCAAAAACCACCGTCCACCCTTGACCCTCTCGCGCTGCAGCGGCGCGCACGTGCTGGAATTCCTCCGCTACCTCGACCAGTTCGGAAAAACCAAGGTGCACGCCGAAACCTGCGCCTACTTCGGAAACTCCCACCCGCCGGGTCCCTGCTCGTGCCCCTTGAAGCAGGCGTGGGGCAGCCTGGACGCGCTGATCGGGCGGCTGCGCGCGGCGTTCGAGGAGCACGGCGGCGCGCCGGAGATGAACCCCTTTGGGACACGTGCCGTGAGGCTGTACCTGAGGGAAGTTCGCGACGCGCAGGCGAAGGCGAGAGGCATAGCGTATGAGAAGAAGAAGAGAAAGAAGGCTCAAACGCATGATGATGTGATGAGCATGATGGGTTGCAGTGATCCCACTTATTCTGGGTATGGTGGTGCCTTTCTTCCTCAGCAGGTGCTGTCTGATTCAAATGGGATAACAACTTCTTCTTCTACCCCTGATGGGGTTTCCTATTTCTCTTCCCACTGTGCCTTTAACTGATTCTGAATTTCTGATGCATGGATAGAATATATTATATTATTATTATTATTATTCTATGGTTAGTGATACGTGGTAGGGTTCAGGGTTGCACCAGGTGTGGTCATCCTTTGAAGCTTGTCAGGGTAGTATCTTACTGATATATATAGCGGGATTTCGTTCTATATGCTTTGGTGAAAAAGTTCTATGAAATTTCTGCATTGTAGAACTTGCAAAATATGTTAGAATAAGTGTTAATTTGATTAATAACAATAGTGTTCTACTCTTGTTTATTCAATATATATTATCCATACTCCCTATTTATTTTCTTTCTGGCCTCATTTAATTCTCAAAACAATATATATATATATATATATATATATA
>Ga0209489_101841_pt1 | contig 43668 bp, 32 predicted proteins | sample SiratrowhiteBW_FD_187527 | JGI IMG/M metagenome (GOLD analysis project Ga0209489, IMG submission 187527) | Root nodule microbial communities of legume samples collected from California, USA - Siratro white BW (SPAdes) (version 2) | ecosystem: Host-associated > Plants > Roots > Nodule | place... | reverse complement strand
AGTATGAGAGCCAATACATCTATGAATGTCTCCCAATCTTCTTTTATGCTCAGCTGTAGGAGATGTGCTTCCAAGAATCTCTGAGAAAATCCTCTAGTGTTTCTTACAGAAATTAACCGACTCTTCAACACGTCCTGAGGAATTTTGGTGATGGATGATATAATGTTGTTCACAGTGTCTATAAGGGATTCCCCCACCCAAAGGCAGATCCAGGATTTGCTCATATTCCTCAATGGTAGGTGCTAATTGGAAGTCTAGGAATAAGAAGCATCTCATAGACGAGTCATAGTACTGAGCCAGTGCAGTGGCAATGTCCATCTCTATGTCTAACTCCAACAATCCTAGCAAATTCTCATACTTTCTTCTAAAGGCTGCCCTCTGAATAGATTTCAACTTCCTGTTAAGCTCTCGGAGATTAGAGAAATTATTTCGTATCGGTTCACATTTTAACTTCTTTTTCAAATCAGTAGCTTCTGATACTCTTTCAACCCCTAATCCAGAATGAACTTCCATGATCTGGTGTACAATTTTCAAGAATCTCGTTTAGAACAAAATGATGATGCATGAAAACAACATGAATGATATGTATTAAACACAGTTCATTTCCACACTTTTCCACACTCTCCATAGCAAACATTCTGTCTTGTCATGCCGGTGAGTGGTTGCGGTTCATAGTTTTTTCTCCCTTAGTGCTCTAAACAAATTGGCAGCATAAGACCTAGGGTTCTAAGATCTTTACATGCATCCTCACAAAGTAAGTTCCCTAATCCCTACAGGAATAAAGGTCACCAGAGCTATGGCCCTCATTATCATCATATCCAAAGTTGTCGTTAAACAACTAGCTTGTGAAGGCAAAAGTGAATTTTCTTCACCCGTCTTTCACTCTCTTCTATCCGAAAATGCTCTCCTTCTCTTCAATTTTTCCAAAACTCCTCTTACTCTTTTTCCTTTTGCTATGCTTTTCCCCCTTTTCAACGAATGCCCCCCTCCTCCTTTTTATCAATTCTCTCTCCCCTCCAACTAATTTCCGTTTTCTTTTTCTCTCTCTGCCATGTGCCAACCCATTCCATTCACCAATCCTCTCCATTCCTAGCTTGCCACGTGGCGAGTAAAACTCTCCACTCCTAGCTTGCCATGCGGCAAGCATTATCTGATTTTATTATTTTTTTAATTCTTTAATTATTTTTAAATATTCACTTAGTTTTTAATTATTTTTAAATGCTCTTTATTTTACTTATTTATTTTATTTTGATTAAAGCACCCACAAAATTAAACAGTATATTTTTATCCGAACAAAATCGAGTATTGACAGAATTACCAATTTCAACTCCACCTTACCTTCCTCCTGTAACAAGTTCCTTTCATCTTCCAAATCTAGAAATAGATTGAATAAGGTTATGCTTCTTCTTCTCTAAGTGTCCAAAAATATCCCTATTCCATACCTTTAGGCCCCTTTTAAGTCTTTTAAATTTTTCTTTTAACACCCATATGTCATTACTACTCATCCTATACTCAGTCCACCAAGTTCTAACCTTATCTATAAAGCCCAGTGTGTTCCCCATATATCCAATTATCGAAACGATTTAGGTCCCAATGTATATTTCAATAAATTTTAATCTTGGACATAGTGTTTATTCTCAGGCCACCTTTCTGACCACCGATGAGATACTAACACCTAATCTAAAGTTTCTTATTACTAACCACTTTTAAAGTTTTTTATTAAATTCTTATCAAGAAAATAGAAAATGCTCGAATTAGTAAAAATAAATTGAATTTTCTTCTATCATTTTTGGTGCTTGTAAAAATTCCTTTTTCACTTGCCTATATAATATACAGATTCAAACTGATTCTCAAATAAAAATAAATACTCTCAAAAACATATACTCATTATTTTTATTACGGTTTAATTAAGTTTTAAATATTTTATAAATTTAAATAATTTAATTTAATTTGTAATAAAAAATTATTTTATTTAATATTTAAAATATTTTTTATTTTTATTTTGCCTTTAATATTGGTCGTTTTATCTGTAAGGACTATCAACTCAGACTAACCTTTTTCAACCTCCTCCAACCATCAACTCAGGTTAACCTTTTTCAACCTCCTCCAACCGACAAAATACTTAAATAAAAATAAAGAAAAAAACATTTTAAATAGTCTTATTAGAAATGAAAATTACCAGCCATTCCATTAAAAATACCTTAATTTTCTATAGACATGAAACTTAATTAATTCATTTAGTAAATATAATCTCGATGTGTACTGCTAATCACTCTTTTTTTAACAATAAATAAATATTCAAATACTGAGGCCTCCTTTGTACCATGTCTCGACCATTATTATTCTCGTAGAAGAAACAGAGAGACTCGAGTTAAAAAAAAAATGAAGTTGAGTTAAACAGAAGGCGAGAGTAAAGTGATGACCACTGTAATGATTTTGTGAAGAAAGCGTATCATGTTTGGTTGAAGGTCCAGTTAATGGCACATGCGAAGGGAAGACTATAATATTGCGAGTGAGGTTGATGAGGCAAAGAAAGGTGTGATTTCTCCCTCCATTCCGGTCACTCTCCGATATGGCACACCACAACCACTCCACAACTCTTCGCGTTTTCTGCGTCGGAACCCTCGACACCAAGCTCCACGAACTCCGATTCCTCGCCGATTCACTTCGCTCCAATCTCCATCGCTTCTCCTCCTCCTCCAAGGTACACACGTAGCACTCACAATTGTTCAATTCACGCAACAACTACCGCCATTCTTATATTTGATCCCGTAATTGGTAATTCTTCTTGTTTTTATCTGAATATAGAAATTAGTTCTTTAAGATGAAACTATTTATTAAGCTAATTAATTGAAGTTTTATAATCTCAAAGTGATGTAAACAGTCACTGCAGGAGAGGAATATATAGTTGAGACTCTAAATCGTGTTTGTAGTTTGATTAGTCATATTTTGATGGGAGTGGGTGACAGGTAGAAGTGGTGGTGGTTGATGTCTCTACTGGTTCGAATGCGCCACAAAGTCTGCAAGATTTCCCGTTTGTTTCCAGGAATGAGGTTGTCTCTTCCTACAATACTGGAAGAAGCGAAGCCTTGCTTCTCCCGGATGACAGAGGCAAGGCGGTTGCCGTGATGAGCCAGGCATTGGAGCGGTTCTTGAAGAAGTCTCATGAGGATCGTTGTCTTGTTGGTGTTATTGGTGTTGGGGGGAGTGGGGGTACTTCACTGCTGTCGTCTCCCTTCACCTCTCTCCCGATTGGGATCCCCAAGGTCATCGTCTCGACAGTGGCCAGCGGTCAAACTGAACCTTATGTTGGAACCTCAGATTTGGTTTTGTTCCCGTCTGTTGTGGACATTGCAGGCATCAACAGGGTTAGCAGACTGATCTTGTCCAATGCCGCGGCTGCATTTGCTGGGATGTTTGTTGGAAGGAGTCAGAGCTTTAAGGATTCTTCTAGCGTTGAAGATAAACCTACAGTTGGGATAACTATGTTTGGAGTTACTACTCCTTGTGTTAATGCTGTCCAGGATAGGTTGCATGAAGAAGGTTATGAGACCCTGGTTTTCCATGCAACTGGGGTTGGTGGGAGGGCCATGGAGAATTTGGTTAGAGAGGGGTTTATACAGGTATTTTTGAGATAGCTAAGTCTGTGTGCATTTAATTTTGGGAAATTTATGTTGTGTTTTGAACGTGCAGGAACTTCACTTGTTTCAAATCATAACATAAGAAATTTATCTGGACAATTCTGCTTTAATTTTCTATGAATTTAGAATATTTCCGCTTAGGACTGTATTTTCTGTTGAGGCTTCATGTTGCAATTTCCTTACTATTTGAAACCAATGCACCTTATGGATGTTAAGTACTGATCCTTGTTTAGTTGCATCTTCTAATTGATTGGACTTGTTTTATATACATCAAGATTCAAGAGGACAGGCCTTTGGCCTAACTGTATAACTGTCAAGGCTAAGCTACTTAGCCTAACTCTTGAGCATATTGAATGTTCTAGGAGAGACACTTCATTTTGCCGGGTCATTTTCAACCCTAACCAAGGAACATGGAGTATTTATTAAGCTCAATACCGTATTGATTTTATTTTGGATATATGGATATGTATTCTGTTTTGGGAATGTAAACTCTTTACTTTCTTTCACATAATTGTGTGATCTGTATGAATTGGGATAAGCTTTCTGAAGTCACTTGTATTCTGTTTTTTTTTTTTTTTTTTTTTTAAAATTTTTTTTTTTTTTTTTTTTTTTTTTTTTTTTTTTTTTTTCATTTAAGATACTTCTTTATGTATTCGTGTCTCCTTTTCTGTTCACACATGTTCCTTTCTTTTGTTTTGTTTAGGGTGTTTTTGACATCACAACGACAGAGGTAGCAGACTATATTGTTGGAGGTGTAATGGCTTGTGACAGTTCTCGTTTTGATGCCATCATAGAGAACAAAGTCCCTTTAGTCTTGAGTGTGGGAGCATTAGACATGGTGAACTTTGGAGCAAAAGATACTATACCATTGAAGTTTCAGCAGAGAAATATATATGAACACAATAAACAGGTGACTGCTCTAAATCACTCCATTCTGTTTTGGTCTTTGCTTGAAAACATCTTATTTGCTTGTGACTACTTTTAAGGTCCTACAGAGGATTTCGTACATCATTTTCTCCTTGAACTTAGATGCTTATTTCCTGCAATCCTGTGACTACTACCAAAACTGAACTATTCACTATACGCTTTACAATTCCCTGGAATTGAAGATGTTTACCATGTGTTAAAATGGCTGAAGTCATTATTTTATGCTAACATAAGAAATCGATTATTTCTGTGTGCAGGTTTCACTCATGCGAACAACAGTAGATGAGAATAGAAAATTTGCTGATTTTATAGCAAATAAATTGAAGAATTCATCATCTAAGATTTGTGTGTGTCTTCCAGAAAAGGGTGTATCTGCTTTAGACGCACCAGGGAAACCTTTCTATGATCCAGAGGCAACGGGTACTCTTCTTCATGAATTACAAAACCTTATTCCGACTAATGGTGATAGACAGGTACTATGGTTGCTCAATAGTTTATCATAATTATCAGCTTCAAGTTTTCTTAATTTCATTTTATTTAATGGTGAGTATTTTGTAAAGTTAAAAGAGTTGTGTACAGGTAAAGGTGTATCCTCATCATATTAATGACCTTGAATTTGCAAATGCATTGGTTGATGCATTTTTAGAGATTAATGAGAAAACTAGTAAAGATTCTACTAGTCAACAAGTAGCCAATCCTGAATCTGTTGAACAATTTTATGAAGATTATGTTTCAAATGTGCCAAGGTTTGGGACCATCGTCTATCCACCTAGTGAATTCCCAGAAGCTAGAACAGGTTCTCATTTAATTATAATTTGCATTATGTTAATCAGTATTTTGCAATAAAGAATTATTTTTTTCAATTTTCCTCATTATTTGTGTGTTTTGCTCTTGTAATACTTAATTTATGTTGGCCTGAAAAATATTTATTAAAAGCCAATTGCTTCTGTGTTGAACAGCTGTTTAATTTGACTTAAGTAAGTTGCTCTCCAGAATTGCTTTTGGTAGAAAATATATTCTTTATGTCAACTATGGAAATAATGTTTTCATTTCTCCTTGCAGAAACCTTGGAGAAAACACGGCTCATATTACAGCAACTGAAACATCAAATAGATAAAGGAATTCCTATAATAGGAGCTGGTGCAGGGACAGGTATATCTGCCAAGTTTGAAGAAGCTGGAGGGGTTGATCTAATAGTTTTGTACAACTCTGGGCGCTTCAGAATGGCTGGAAGAGGTTCATTGGCCGGATTATTACCTTTTGCCGATGCTAATGCTGTTGTTCTCGACATGGCCAATGAAGTTTTGCCAGTATGCCATTATTTGTTTACTTGTTCTAGAAGACTTCAAAAGTAGTGTCCAACTGCTAATTTCTATTGAAGGCTTTTTCACTCTTAAGGGCCTGATTTTGCAGATGCTTCTTAACTTAAACGTACACTAATTTCAAGATTCTTGTTTAATATAGGTGGTGATAAGTGGAAAAACTAAACTATTAAACATCACCAAATATGATTGGTAGTCTTTAAGGAAGAAAACTTTTCTTTTCCAAAATAATGTATATCACAAGGGGTTTTGAAGACGTAAAAGGAAACAGTGGGCTGTTCAGGGCAAAGGTCCGATGGTGAAAGCAGAAAGCAATTTGGGTTAGGGCCATCACAACAGGGTAGTGAATCTTTAGGAGATAATTAATTCTTAGACTTTGTTGTTTGACATCTTTGGTTCTTGTATAAACATTACGGGTGGTAAAGATTTTGTTAATTGACCCGCAGGAAAATGTCAGAATAGAAATGTAAGACAATAATAGAGAAATTAACTGAAGAGAGAAAGAGTGAGAGAAGATACTGAATTCTGTTACTGTTATTTTGAAAGATAGAGATAAAGAGAAAGATAGAGATAAAGATACTAGTGGCAGCTGCCAGCTGTAACCAAATTGTAACTAACCGTTAACTAACTCTGAGTGCAGTTGAGAACTGCTCTCTTTCATATGGTATTCAGACACACACCACAAACACAAAGTGGGTGGGAATCACAAATGATCTCAAAGTCTTGAGCAGGAAAATGTTTGACAATTGGCTCTTTGGCAATGACTTTTTCATTGACAACGAAGAGATCTAATTCCATGTGTTTGATCCTGGCATGAACTGGATTGTGAGGCAAAGAAACAACACACTGACTATGACAATAGATGATGGGTGAATAAGAAATTGAGTTCAGTGAGAAGTATCTAAAACCATAAAATTTCTTTAGTGACTTGAGCTAGACTTTCATATTCAGTTTCAGTACTTGACTGGGCGACAACTTGTTGCTTTTTAGACCTCCAACATATAAGATCTTGAGCAAAATACTGCACTACAAGCAGATCGTCTATCTGCACCCCAATCAGCATCACATAGGGCTTGTAGAGAATAGGGAGAACTTGAGACAGCAGGATGGAGATGTAATCCATAATGAAGAGTGTGTCTCCACCATAGAGGATCAGTAAGCTCTAACACCATGAAAATAATAGAGAGAAAGAAACTGAATTTTGTTATTATCTCAAAGATCGAGATACGGAGTGTATGTGTGTATGTATATAGGCATATACCAGTGACCGCCGTATCAAGCTAGTGACAGTTGTATCCAACTTGTAACTAACTGCTAACTAACCCTGACAGTAGTTGAGAACTAGTCTCTTATATACATGTGCATTGACCTAATAGCATATCCTTTTGTAAAGTTGCTTCATAACATAGTCTCAAAGCCCTTGACCAAGTGATCATAGTTTGATCCATCCACCTCAATTCTTCTGATAAAAAGTTGAATTTTAACTCAAGTCATGCGTGTCCACACTTCAAAGCCCAAAGTGCTCTTGTACGAGTCGATGTGTTAGAAATGTCACACAGAAGACTGTTCATGCCCATTCACCTAATAACTTAAGCTTTTTGAAGGGTTCATGCGACAGTTAAGAAAGTGGAAATACTAATTCTTGAGGTCAGATCAACTAGCTATAAAGCATTAACCTTCAATATCTATCTTGGATAAAAAATGGTAATTTTATGTAATTATGAAATCCCCTTACCAGGCTAGTACTATATCTCTTTCTTTTCCATTATGCTGGACTTATTTATATTTTGATTTCAGGTGGTAAAGAAGGTTCCAGTTCTTGCTGGTGTATGTGGAACTGATCCCTTCCGCAGAATGGATTACTTCCTCAAACAGGTGGAGTCTACCGGATTCTCTGGGGTACAAAACTTTCCTACAGTAGGGTTATTTGATGGTAATTTTCGACAAAATCTTGAAGAAACGGGAATCGGATATAGGTGGGTACATGGAAAAGAATTTCTCATGTCATACTAGTTAGACTATTACATTTCTCACAAATTTATTTCATTTTCCTATTAAATTATCAGCTTGGAAGTTGAGATGATCCAGAAAGCTCATAAAATGGGTCTCTTGACAACCCCGTATGCATTCAATCAACATGAAGCTATTGAAATGGCTAAAGTTGGCGCCGATATTATAGTGGCCCATATGGGTCTAACTACAACAGGCTCCATAGGTGCAAAAACAGCCGTTTCACTTGAAGAAAGTGTAATTCGTGTACAAGCTATTGCAGATGCAGCGCATAGCATCAATTCCAGTGTCATTGTGTTGTGCCATGGAGGTATGCAAGTCACCTCAAAAGCTTTATAGATGCATATTTGAAGATTAAATAGTAAATTAAGTGTTCACTGGTCAATTATTATTATTTGGGCCTAGAGCCAAAGTGCAGCATGCTTATTAACTGATAACTGAAAAGCATCTTCCTATATCTTATGTTAGAGCCATGTATTGAATTTCATGTTTCCTGTTCATGTTAAAAAAATTCTGTTTGGCTTAATTTGTGTATGGCCAACCCAAAAGAGTGACAAAGTTAAACCAAAACAAAAGAAAAGAAAAGAAAAAAAGGCCCGGATGAGGAGGGTTTCAGTACAAAGAAAAGGATTTGATCTGTAAACAAATAAAGATTGGAATTGAAGTTTGCATGTATTTTCATAGTGTTCGGATGCTCTGCACGATAAGTTTTCAGTGATGAATGCAACATCCAGTGAGAAATTTTATGCAATTGTCTTGGATAATTTTTTAGCGAGTTGTTACTTAAGTATGTTTGTTTTTGTTTTTGGAGTGAGAAATTGGTTGAGAATGGTGAATGTATTTGTTGATTGTCGGTGGTAAATTTTGTGGTGGGGGATGTGAGCTATATCATCTTAGCCAGTTAATTGTGTTTGTTATTTATCTTGTGTGCTTAATTTCTAGTTTGTGGGGAAATGTTTTGCCAGTAACTTTTGGCCACTAAAATCTGAGTCTTGATATGGTTAATGAACTTCACTACATTCACTGTTCTTAAAAGAATAGTTCTTTGTGTTTGTCAACTTATAGTCCCAGCTCAGAACAATGTACTGGAATATGCAGGTCCAATATCTGGTCCAAAGCAAGCGGAATTTATATTGAAGAGAACCAAAGGAGTCCATGGGTTTTATGGGGCTTCAAGTATGGAAAGACTTCCGGTGGAGCAGGCTATTACAAATACAGTTAAAGAGTACAAGTCAATTTCTATTCATTAAGGTTTAACATGTGTACTTTATTCATGCCAGTGTTCTTCATTACATTGCTAATATGGCTGTTCATATTTTGTCATTGCTTTGTACCTACCAAGTTTGTGAACATTATAGGATTTACTGATATAAAGTTTTGGAAATAATGAATCAAAAGTATTGTTCAGGACATTTTTCTTGATCCTCTAAAGTGCAGAGGGTACAGTTTCTACTATTTTACTGTTGAAAGCGTGCCTTGCACTTCAAAAGATCTTGATCCACAATACATGTAGCCAAGAGTGAGTGTGGTATCAACCATGTATTGAGTGGGGGACTTGCACAGATTGATAGATTACTATTTTTTGACTGAAATAGTAATTTTATTTGTGTAAAACTCTGATTAGATAGATGTCAAAATACTTGGATTACACCAGTTCATCCTAATAGTTTTCAGTTGTGTACTTGTGTTTCGTTGCTTCATAATCCTGTTTTGTGCGGATTATTGTAGTGGGCCACTAAAAAGACACAAGACGACCTACCCTCCACCTATATATACTGTGGTTGTTTCATATAAAAACCATACACAAAATTTGTTAGAAGTAAAGCGGTTGATTTCTTCACACGCATTTTTCCAACAAGCAGCTGGTTATTCTTGTGTTTTCTCCCAAAGTTTGAACCGGACACATCATCATCTTTCACCAGGTAATTTTACATTCAATTCGTAACTCAATTCATTAATAGTATGCAAACCATAGATTCGGATTACCAATTCCTAGAAGTAGTGTAGTAACTGGATTGATACATATATAACTCTTCCACGGATTTTTTATGTTATGCTCACCAAATCTCACAAATCTGCAGATATAGACAATTCTCTGCTGCTTTGTTCTTATTAAGCCTTCCCTTTTCTTGTAAATCTCCATGACCTTCTTTTATGCCTCTAGCATGGTTTTGCTCAAGGACTTCAGAGTTATTGGGCAACCGCTCCTTAGCCTAGGTATGTGCGCCTTCTTTTCTAAGCTAGTGTCTAAATCATCAAGGGTCCACCTACGGAGGAGTATCTTTTAATTGTCGTTCATTTATAAAAGAAAAGAAGAATAATAATCGTGGCGTGGCATATAATACTCACGTATAACCACCAGCGAGCCTGTGTAAAAAGACCAACATTGTCACCTTCGCCATATTGATCCCAAGGCATGTCCTAGGCCCTGATCCAAAAGGTATGAAGCTGTACGACTTTTGTTGTTCCTGCAGATATGATTACGAAAAGTAATTTGTTGACACAAGGGCGTGGCAAAAAACAATCGAGATAAAGAAAGCCACAATAAATAGAGAGAAAGCTAATTACATCAAATCTTTGTGGGTTGAATTTCAACGGTTCCTTGTACAAATCAGAGTCGTGATGTATGTAAGTTGCGTCGATGTTAACATGCCAGCCTTTCTTTATGTCATACCCTGTATGGTTACTAACATAATCATAGAAGGCCAGAAAAACTAATGACGCCCTCCTATAATTAAGCTAACCATAATGAACATAATTGTATTGATATCTTCAAACTAACTCACCTTCGATCGTGCAGTCTTGAAGAGCGACACGAGGAAACCATAGCAGGACATTAGACATTCTCAACGTTTCCTTGACTACCTGGATAGAACACGAATGGATTATTGACTTGGAACTTTTGTCGTAGGTGCTTCCAGTTTAGATATACAAGCAATCATTTCATAGCTTGTGCATCATTTCTAAAGTAAACACTCTAACCTTCAAACCATAACGTATTTTGTTTAGATCTTCATGGTTAATTGAAGCTCCGTCTGGTTTCATTTTGGTTATAGATAACTGTTCTTCCTGTAAGTCAAGATGAAACTCTAGTCATTTTTTCTTGTGCAAGTGAGGGCATTGTTTTCTACCATGAACTTCCCTCTCGTATCTAATTCCACCTAATCCTGCCCTTGAGAAAGAAAACGGGGTTATCCCTTCCAAATAGCATCAAAATGACACTTACAACAATACTGAATATTACAGAAAATTCTACAGTTGATTCTGTTAAGTATAATGCTAATAGTCATGGTTGGTAATTAATCTTAGTTGGGTTTGGGTCCATGGTTTGACTAGAATCTGTGCAGCATCTCACCCTGAGTATGTCCTGTGCTTCTCTGTTGTCATGTAGAAACTTTACACTCCACATCATTGCTGCTGCTGTGGTTGTTTGTCCAGCAATTATCAATGTCAGCAGGTTATCCATAATCTCCGAGTCATCAAGCTTTTCACTGGGTGGGAGTGAGTCTCTCTGCAACATGGACTGAAGGAAGTCCTCTGGAGTTTCTTCTCCCCTCCTACGTCTGGCAATGATCTCTCTGAAGGTCTCCATGAGCCTATTACGAGCCTGCTTAAGCATTTTTTTCAGTTCAACCATAATAAAAGTTTAGGAATAATTTTTTTTTTCAGTTTAGTTTCTGGAGTATCATCTTCTAACTTAACTAGTCCTTAAACAGATCAAACTTTCATAATTACTTGTATAATTTAATTAGTTTAGAGATTATTTAAGAGAGAGGGTGATTACTTTAAAGATTAAATGGATAATTTATTCAATTTTTGGATTTCACTGGTTCTCAAATGAATAAATAAAGAAATTAGCTTTAGTTTTTGAAGAGAAAAACAATATTTGATATTGCAACAATTTCATCATTTTTCATTACTTGCAGTAATATCAACAGTTGATTTTTTTCATCAACCTCTAAAATTAATTATTTTACCCTTTAAACTTCAGACGCAAAAATAAAAGAAAAAAAAAACTAGAAGTTTGATTATTATTTTTTTACTTAAATTAACAAGTAGACCGTAGAAATTTTGGTACGGCTATGTGTGGTTTCTTGAAGAACAAATATTTACAGTAAAGAACTTCTAACATAAACATATTTATCTTTTATATATATATATATATATATATATATATATATATATATATATATATATATATAAAAGATAAATATACACATATTTATATACTTTTTAAAAGATATCACTAACCGAGATGCCTTTATAGTATCTGGTACCAGGAATCATAATGGGAATGGATAACATGGCGTCAGAGACGGCGTTGCAGTCTTCTTCGATCTGTCGTAGCAATGAATCCTCCGTGACGCTCATCAGCATATCACACATTGCATCAAATGTCATCTTTATATGCAAACATTTCATCGGAGTTAGGACATGGATTACATCATAATATACTTGAGACTTGATAGCGGTATCGTGTCACGAACCGTCATATTATGTTGGTAAATTAATCGGGTTACTATGTAAATATTTGCTACTGCTGAGCACTTTCCAGAGAAGATAAGTATACTTTTGAGAAAAAGAGAAAAACAAAAAGGACCATATGTGCAGCATTTCTATCACTTAAATAGTTAATATGTTCTTTATTGTCATCATACTAAGAAGTAAGCATAAAAAAAGTCCATATACATTTGATTATGGTTGATTTTTTATGAACTATGTGATCACTTTTTTTTCAGTTTAAGCTAGCAAACCGTGACCTTGAGATTTTTTATTTTTTAAAGATTTTTTTTACAGATGAGAACACGTAGTCTTAGACAACGTAATAGTTTCTTCTAATAAATAGTATACGTTGATAATAAAAAAAAATCATCATTAGATAGTAAATTTATTAACTTTTACTGTAATTATCTTAAAAGTTACATCTATCATTATTTCTGATAAGTTTACAATATAAAATAATCAGGTATAGAAATTAAAAATCGTAAAACTGTTTATACCTTCATACAAAAGTCCAACGCCTTGAAACTTTTCCCGCTTTCTTCTAGCTTTTGCAGCCTTCCACACAACAGTCTGTCAAATTTGGTGACAAATGCGGATAGGGAAGTCATGGAAAATGGTTCTGATAGAAGACGCCTTATTCTTTTGTGACTCTCAACGGGTACACATAACAAGCTTTTCTCTCCCACGGCATCTGCCATTGATTTCACATAACCCTTGTTGAATAGAACAAAGTCATTAGCAAATATGGTCCTTGCTCCTTCAGGATTAGGAACAAATATGTGGATCTTCCCAAATAGCCTTGTCTTGAACCATCTCCCATTCCTGTTTCAACAAATACCAAGTTATATATATGTTCTATCGGCTCATGGTTCCATTTATTTTGGTCAAGTACACTTTAATATAGCTTACCATATACTTTATTAAGTTCTAAATATCTAATTAATATTATTCAAAACTTATATCCAATTTTTACGTGTTTTTGTATTGTTTTCCAATAATAATTTAACTTTAGTCTTGGTATACTTTAAAACAAGATTTTAATAAAAAAACAGAAAAAAAAACTACAGAACTATATATAAGTTTTGTCTAACTTTTAAACCAGACTAATACTTCACTTGTCAATAATTATTTTCAAAACAATCTCAGATTAGAAATTTATTGTAACCTGAAAATTCAACCGTGTAATAATCGTGCTAATGAGATGATGTGTAACACTGAATAGAAATTTATTGTAGCCAAAAATTCATCTATACAATAACGTCTTAATGATGATGAATATGTATAGCAAGAAATTTAGTATAGCCTAAAAGTTAACTGTTCAACGAAACGTGTTCATACGATCTGTAACGATGAATTAATGTCTTGCACATAAAGTAATACATTTCCATGAGTTATCAGCTCTAACTTCTCCTCGCGTTCTAACTTTTTAAAGTCTTTAGGTAAGTAGAAATTATTTCAGGCTGTTATATATTTTCTCTTCAGGATGATTTTGAACAAGTGTATTTTATAAGAACAGATTCTGGTGTCGGAAACAAAAGCACAACTATGGGAAGAGAAAAGTAAGTAGTGACATACCACAATCGCCTAAGTCTGACAAAATCATAGCATCCCCTTGTGCTATTAGTGGCTGAAAGAAAAGAAAAAGTTTCCCCAACAAAAGCCAGTCCCAACCTGCCAGGAATTTCTTCTCTATTGTTTCTCTTCCAAGCTTTTGAAGCCAAATATGTTACTCCTATAGTCAATAATGCCACCAAGATTATGTGGTAACAGTTCTGCACTACCAATAGTACCTCTTCTCTCATCATCAACATCTCTTGTTTTCTTGTTGCTCTTTCTCCAAACAATGGCTATGAAAGAACACCAAATAGGAAGGAGTAACCCAAAGATGGTTCCTTAAAATGTTATATAAAAAGGATATGACGCAAGCTTCTGATCAGGTCAACATATGCTTTGGTTTGTACAATATTGGAATGAGGAGCATCTTCGAAGGATTGGTGACACTAAAAGTTGGAAGATTCGGATTACAATAAGACAGTCTAAAGAAGTTTTTAAATATATGAGAGAACCGTTTCTTTCTTAAAAAGAAAATCTCAATTTACTTATCCAACGTTAAGTGTTACAATACACTTCTCTCAAAAGATTCTCTTTGTCTGTGTTTTAATTCTTTAAAACTTTATCACTAAATTAGTATCTCACATATTTAATCTTATTATCAAGCTATTATCCCCAAAACAAAACTGTCGCCACTTTGTTCTCTATATATGGTGGCATATTTTGATCTTTTAAAGAATAATTTCATGACATAATCAATCTTTTAAAAGCAAATTTGGTCATAAAATATTTAAAGGATCACTATATGATTTAGGATTTGAGAAATTGTTTTGTTAACTACAATTATTGAACAACTAATTAATGCTTCGATGCATAATTTTGGAAAACAAAATTGAAATTTTCTGTTTAATTATATTAAAAACCTTCATAAAGATTAACTAAAAAAGGATAAATATTTGGAATTAATCAGAAATTTAAATTAATTAAAACTTTAGAATTATTCAAATCAAGTGACTAACTAGAATCAACTTAGTTATGTTTAGATATAGTTAGTATAAGGACTTAAATTTAAACCCCGATATTACCATTGCTATAAAATATGATGAAGTTTTTTTTTTCAGTCTAGTCCTTATTTATTTTACTACACAATAATAATGTAAATTAACAAATCTCAAAAACTTTATATGTTTAATATTAAAAGCGTGTGAATAATTTCTGCTCATATATAATGGCGATACCAAATATTTATAAGAAAGAGTTTTAGCAATAATTTTTAATTTTATTTGAAATTATCGTTACACAATTCTCTTGTTCAAATATTATTTTACTCTCATTTTGTTCTTGCTTTTGCATTATATTCTAGCATGAAATATATCTACTTTCTTCTGAACTTTAAATATATTTTTATTATTTTTTCAAATGTTTATTGGATATTAACTAGATTAATAAACTTAATATGCTTCTACACAATTAAGAGATTTGACAAATAAAAAGAAAATAATTAAGCTATAGTCAAACTCAAACTTCATGTTCTTAAACAAGCCAATACATACACTTCAGCATGGATTAAATAAATCAGACTTATAAATCATAATCCATATTTGTAAACAAGCCAAGTACATACACTTTGAATATAGTGTAAATAAATCCAACTTAGACATCATAATTCACATATTTAAACACGCCATACACTTCAAATATAGTTTAAATAAATCAACTTACATCATAGTTTAAAGCTTGAGTTTCAAATATAGTTGAATCAAAATTTAAATGAGTCATTTACTGTAGGAGGTGAATGAGTTAATAATTGTGTGGGAAGAAATAGTGGAGTGAAGTGAAGTTGGATTATGATTTAACAGAGTTAGGATGGTGATTGAAATGGCTTCCACTGTTGAACAGTTGTGTGAAAGCTCCTTCACATATATGGAAATGGTACATGTTGCGCTGCCATTATTGATGAAAGCGATTGAGCTCAGAATCATTAAATATTTTCACTGATTTCATCACACGATTATTGGTCTCAGTAGAATGGTGGGTTTTCTTAGATTCTAATGCAACAAAATTGTGACGACCCACTTCGACTGGTCTAAGGTTTTTCTTCAAATGACTTATGTATGGTACTCATTCAACTAAAAATCGTATTGCGTTTCTCTTTTTTTTTTTTTTTTTTTTTTTTCCAGAAAATGAGAATAAAATTGAATTGATATATGATGGAAGGTCACTCAATCGGTACCTTAAGTGGAAGCCGGCAGAAGGGTTTTAATCAAAATTAGACGTGGAGGAGAAATGTACGTATATAAAACGATGTTTCATTTTATGTTTCATTCCATAGATTTGGATTACAAAGAAACAAAAGCTTAGTATTTTATGAAAGATTTAAAATATTTTTTATTTTTGTATTAGTAACTCTCTAATGAATATCATGGTATCTTTCTTTTATAATCTAATTAAAGTAATAAAATTTAAGTGTAATTCAATATCACAAAATTGACTTAATGAAGTAAGGTTTATTTTTATTATAGTTTAATATATTTTTAAACTATGTGAGATGTTTAATACATCTCATGTTGAGGATATTAAGTTTGGAATTGAGAAGTCAGTGACACAATAAATTTAACTAATCTCAATTAGGATAGACTTTTAATAACTCATCATATTAAAAAGTGAATTTAAGTCTAATTCATCATCAAAAATTGATTTATAAGGTGAGAATCATCTCCACTTATACATTATAAATTGGTTTTATCTCTAGTCAATATAGAATTTCTAACACTCTCCTTCATGTCAAGGTATGTATAGCAAGTGACATGATATATTCAACAAACCTCGTTAGGATAAAATCTAATATCATATTGAGATAGTAAAATTTACACTTAACTCAATCTTACATAATTGACTTAGTAAAGTAAGTTTGCACTCACATATATACTATTATTTGATCATATTTCTTACATATGTGAGATTTCAAATACATTCACCTATATACTACTAAATAACAAGTGACATAATTGACTCAACAAACTCAAGCTCAAATAAACTTTGATATCCTATTAGAAAGTGAACTTTGGTGTAGTGTTCAACTTTTCAGTCAACTCATATTCTTAAAAAAGAGACTTAAGTACTAAAAAATGCTTAAAATTAATTAATTAATTTATTTATTTTTATTCTCTTTTTTCACATAATAAAATAAATAAGTAATTTTGTATTATTTTTTTATTCTTTCGAACACCACCCATTTTATACCACCATTATATGAAATTTTTAACTATATATGCGTCAAAACACATTAATGGAAAATTATCTTACAATTATTGCAAAACCATAATTGACTGGTCATGAGTTGTTTGGGTAGGTCTAGAAAATCTGATGCCTCTCATTTACATTGGTTGGTCTATTTTGTTATCATTTGAAGTTAACCTTTGCAAAGTTCTTGGACACTTGTACGTCAAAATGGAAACACTTCACTTTCACATGAGTTTGATTAATAACTAAATAAATTTCAAAAACACTATTTCTTTGGTTTTATGTATGTTGGTTCTTGAATGAAATCAATTCCTGTATCTGCTGGGATTTTGAATATATATGAGAATATATTAGTATAGAAACTTATTGCGAGATATAATTAAGAACTATAAATATAGACAATAATCTTATTCGAATGAAAAGGGAAAAAAAGAGTAATAATGTGATACTAAATAATTTTCTTTGTTTTGATCATTCGTATATAATTTTGCATGATCTGGATTTAAAATCCTCGTGTTTGAAAACAAGAATTACTTTCACTTTTATACACTCCATATATAGAACAGCTAGCCTTATATCAGTTAGGAGAAGTGCATAAAAGTTATTTTATTTAATAAATATTAAATTTTAAATAAACTAAATATGTATTTTAAAATTATTTGAGAACGTATTTTAAAATATATTTTCATAACCGAAAAAATTAAAAAATATTTTTTATACATACAGTATGACAAGTGTTAAATCACCAATTTCAAGTGTTACTGATAGCATTCATAAATATATAATTAAAGTTTATATATGCATTGAATCGAATTTTAAATAAAAAAATCAATTAATTGTGTTATAAAAATATATCAAATTAGAACAAACTTATGTTACTCATTATATCATCTTTTCTGATAATAATAGTTAATAAATATTAAGAAAATAATTATATTATTGGAAAATAGGATGAAATATTGCTTGACTGAGAAAAGGAATAGTGATAAAAGCAAGAGCATATTTTCTAGTGTATATTAAAATTCAATACGTCATTTTCTTATGTAGTGCTCATAATTTATCACGTAGCAAAAGTTAATAAATAATTTTTAATATTCAAATTAATTTATAATCAAATAAGTATTAAAAGTTATTTCAAGAAAATGCTAATACTGAGTAGATTCCTGACTAATGGGGATTCAGTTTCACATGAATTATTAGCTTATTTTCTTACAACGTAGTGAACATGTTAAAATATTTACTAAAAAAGTGCATGTATTTAATATTTCATTGGGTCTCAGATAACATGGTCTCAAAATACATGAGAAACAATATTTTAGATTATAATATAAAAATTACAATATTTCAAACTAATAACACAAATATTTTAGTTCTTCTAGAAAAGTGATTGATGTTGACATTATAAAAGATAAGAATGTCACATATCTACAAAATAGTTTGAATTTTAGTTTTAATGGAAAAATTTAACTTTTATAAATGGATGATTTTCATGTGTGGTTCATAATATATATATTATACACCTATCACACTATAGAATATACCTTCTTCAACTTTCTCCTCATCACCCTGTTAATGATGATGATTTGTCGTCTGAAAATGACCCAAACAAATATTATCTCCAATCGATCACTGAAGCTCTTACAATATCAGAGGCACAAGTTATTAATTATGTGTTGTCCCATCTACTTTTATCTTCTTTTCTCCCCATCTTCACCCTTTTCAATCCAAAGTATCATACTCAATTTTATTGCATTTTAATTTCATAACAACGTTTAATCTTTTTGCTTTATCAAAAACATCTGGTTTCAAAACTAATGTATATTTAAAATATGTAAATATCATAAAATTAGTTTTTGACATTTGATTTCATAATAATGAAAAAAACAAGTCTGAATATATATTTCTTAATGCTTTTAATCTCAATATGGAAAAGTTCACGACACACTCAACTATCTTTACTCGTACGACTAAAGCTAATTGGAATAATTTCTATCATCACTGTTAATATTATTTTCCCTTTATTATTATCATTGTTTCAGTAATGATTTTCCATCTAAGTCTGCAAAATAGTTTACGCATTGATTACCATTTTTTTAATGTATCTTTAAAGTTTCCACTATAATTAGTATTCACATAACGTTGGATTTATTTATCTAAAATATTTTAGGCTTTTGTTAAGGTTTACATGATTCCCTTACTTTCAGACACTTTATTATTATTATTATCATACTATTATTATTATACTATTATTATTATTATTATTATTATTATTATTATTATTATTATTACTATTATTATACTATATTATTATTATTCTTTTTATTATTATTATTATTATTATTAGAACAAAATTTTTTTTACAGCGTTTACCTTCCCTACTTGGACAACAGTGATGCTATGGTGACGGAAATAGTGGTGACAACAATGATAGTGAGATGCAATGAAAAACAAACAAGGCAATCTGGTCGTTTCACTATTGTCGCGGTGCAGGTTGAAAAATGAGGGTACAGGAAGTAATTCCTATAAATTTCTTGTCTGTTACCCAGTAGAGGCCTACAATTGAATCAGCGTACCTGTAAGCCCAAAATCCTTCTGCCCAAAGTCTGCAAAATATTTCCTAAAGGCATATCCATCTACTTAAGCTAACTATTTTTTTTTTCAAAGTCAACATCAATTCTTTACATTTATATAAAAGTAGAATTAATACATTAAAATTTATATTATTTTTATATTATTCAAAATATATATTTTTTGAAATAAGACCTTCAGTTTACTTGATTGTTGTACATTAATAACATGTCAATTAGATATAAATCTATTTATTAATAAATATCAAAGAAAATGAACCTAAAAGGAAGGTGAGCTAATACAAATTCATTTTTTTTTTGTATATATTTAGTTTGGCTCAATAATACAAATTATAAGGAGTAACAATTAAATAGAATCTTTTATGACTGGTTTTTATGCTAATGAAAGAACAATATATCAAACTTATTGTATGAATAAACCTAGTATAGTTGAACGAATAATAGACATATATTGAATATATAGTAAGAACTCTCCTAATATAATCCAATTTATCAAAAATCTATTTGACTTCATATCACATGTTCCTCTCTCATCATCAATATGTTGCTTGTACTAGTTTTACGTTTTTCTTCTCCACATAAAATTTTGCATAAAATTGAACCAGATTTTTCTCAACCAAAAAGTTTTGGTTTACTTTGTTTTGCCAACACCTCACCTACTAATAGAACCAAGTTTGATCTCATAGCTTGCAAATGTATTTTTTAAGATATAAGACATCTATAAAAGGGTAGATTTTATTGAACATTCACTATTAGAGAGTTATTTGTTTCAAAAAATATAATTTTTTAAGAGTATGTTTCCATATTGCAAATTAGAAGTTATGGGTAGTGAAATTAACAAATGTCCTTTACTTAGTGAAAACCATAATAATCACCACCCAAATCCCCTTATGCATCACCTTTAAGTTCAAACTCTAATTGATATTAGGCAATCCACTAACATTGTTCCAACACTAAAACTATCTTCACCTTCAACCCATCTTACACCCATTGTATCAAACTCATTAGAGTCAAACTTTCATCCAACACCAGAAGCAATACAACTAACACACCTCCTCATCGTAAGACCAAAACCAAAATAAGAAAGGCCTCCTGGTTATTTAGATGATTGTTAATGTAATATGAATACAATTTCTAATTCATCTTCTAAGGTTTTTTCTTTTATTCAATTTCTTCTATGTTTCCATACAAGCATTTGTCTCCATGTTATAGATTCTTTGCTATGTCTTTGTCTTCACATTTGAATGAAAGAACTATCATGAAGTTATCACTCATGATTGCTTGAAAAGTGTTATTCATGCTAAGTTACTAGCTTTTGATGTTAATCAAACATAGATTCACATATTTACCAGAAGGGAAAACTCCAATTGGTTGCAAAAGGGTTTTCAAAGTCAAATACATGTTAGATGGGACATGATGAAATATAACTTATTTAGTGCTATAATGATTCTTCCACATCAATTTTGGTATATATAGATGACATAATTTTGACAAGCTTGTGATGTTTCTTTCCACATCAAATATTTGGGGGACTTATGTTTTTTTTTTCTTTAATTTTAGATGACACAAAGCAGACATTGATGAACCGGTAAAAATATACATTGGAGTTATTGATTAAAGCAGGCTTTTTTGGATACAAAGCAATATCTACACTGATTAATAATGCCAAAAGACTCTCAACAAAATTAGGAGATTTGTTTGACGATTCTCTTGCATATAGATGTCTCGTAAAAAGACTTACATACTTTACAAACACACAACCAAATATAGAGTTAATTCTGTTTTTCATTAGTATACTCTGATGTGTGGGGTCCAACTCCTAATTCCCATAATAATCAATTTCAGTATTTTGTGTTATTTGTGAATGATTTATCTTGCATGACGTGTGTATATTTTCTAAAACACAAATCTAAAGTACCCGATAAGTTTTATGCATTCTATCAAATAATTCATACTGAGTTTGACAAGAAAACCCAAATACTTAGATCAGATAATGGTGGAGAATTTGTTAACAAATCAATGTAAGAGTTTTTTAGAGAAAATGACTTAATCCATCAAACTTCCTATCCAAACACACCCCAACAGAATGGTGTAGCAGAACGAAAAAATCGTAAGCTACTAGAGATGACTCGAGCCATGGTTTTTTATGCACAGGTTCTAACACATTTTTGGCCCGAAGCTGTCACTACCTCGACCTATCTTTTGAACATGATACCCTCCCAGATCCTTAACCACAAAACACCCCTACAGATCCTAACTACTCAGACTGATATCTCTCCTGTCTAAATGTTACCACCACGAGTTTTTTGGTGCTTTGTGTTCGTTCATATTCCCAAAGCTAACAGAACCAAATTTGATCAATGTGTTGAGAAATGTGTCTTCGTTGGATATGCTACACATCAAAAGGGGTATCAATGTTATAGCCCAATCACTCATCATGTATGTGACTATGGATTGTGATTTTTTAGAATCATAATATTTCTTCAGTAGCCAACTTGATGTGCAGGGGGAGAAAACTAGTGAACCACCAAGTTGGTTAGGTAGCTTTGGTTGCCCATAAACTATTCCAAAAGAGCAAGTAGATGGAGCCAACGAACATGTCTCTGTCAACGTAGGAGGGACCAACACAACCAATGAGGATCCTTCTGAGAATGTCCAACAAGAGGTAAGTGATCTTCACTCTAGTGAGCTATCACCTGTTATGAATAAAGTCACTAACAATGATAGGTTAACACCAGAACCAGATCCTTTCACACTTCTGCCAAGAAGAAACAGAGGGGTACCACCTGACCGATATTCTCCATAACATGTTTCCTGAAATTCTAGGTATCTTATGAAGATAACCAGAGAATGAGTGACAGACATTGCAAGAGCTTTTCTTACCTCCCTTCTAGCTGAAGACATTCCCATAACAGTTCACGAAGCCGGTAAGAAGGGCGAATGGCGAGAAACTATGAAAACAGAGATGAAAGCTCTAGAAAAGAATGGAACTTGGGAGAGGTGCATCTTACCAGCAGGGAAGAAACTAGTAGGGTGTCGATGGGTTTTCACCATTAAACACAAAGCAGATAACACCATTGAGCAATATAAAGCAAGACTAGTGACAAAAGGCTATACATAGACTTTTGGCATTGACTACTAAGAGACTTTCTCACCAGTTGCAAAAATTGACACCATCAGAGTACTATTTTCATTAGTAGCAAACAAAAATTGGCCACTCCATCAGTTTGATATAAAAAATATTTTTCTGCATGGGGATTTGAAAGAAGAAGTGTACATGAAAGCTCTTCCAAGGTTCTATGAAGACTTCCAAAGAAATGAAGTCTGCAAATTGAAAAAGGCACTCTATGGGCTTAAGCAGTCTCCACGTGCCTGGTTCGAGAAGTTTACAGTGGACATGAAAAGGTACAAGTACAAACAAAACAACTTTGACCATACTTTAGTTTTCAAAAGAAAAGGAGATTTGATCACATGCCTAATAATATATGTGGATGACATGATCATAACCGAAAGAGATATAGAAGAAATTGCATGACTGAGGAATAACTTGTTTAGAGAATTTGAAATGAAGGACTTAGGTGGACTAAAGTACTTCTTGGGAATAAAGGTTCTTCGCTCCAATAAAGGGATCTTTATTTCTCAAAGAAAGTACATCATGGATTTGTTTGCAAAAACAATAATGGTCGATTGTAAGCCAGCAAATACTCTTATGCAAGTTAACCATGGTTTAAAGTTTGAGGAATGAGTTAATCTGACAGTCAAAGAGAGGTATCAACGGTTAGTTGGGAAATTGATTTATTTTTCACACACTCGACCAGATATAGCATATGTAGTAGGGGTTATAAGCCAATTTATGCATCAACCTTAAGAGGATCATATGGAAGCTGCCATGAGGATTGTCTGATACCTGAAGGGGACACTAGGAAGTGAGATCATGTTCCAAAAGCATGGGCACTTAAGCATTGAAGCTTACACTGATGATGATTGGGCTGGTAATCCAAATTACAGTAGATCTACATCGGGCTATTTTACTCTTGTGGGAGGTAACTTGATGACATGGAGAAGTAAGAAGCAGAAAGTGGTTGCTCTTTCAAGTGTTGAGGCTAAATTCTGGGAAATTGCCAAAGGTATAACTGAAGTCTTATGGATCAAGAAGTTGAAAATCGAGATTGGTTTTCCACCACAACTACCAAGTCAGTTAAAGTGTGATAACAAGACAACAATCAGTATCTCAAAGAATCCTATACAATATGACAGAACCAATCACGTTGAAGTGGACAGACACTTCATCAAAGAGAAGATTGAGGATAGTAGTGTTGAGCTTCCGTTTGTAAGGTCAGAAGATCAGTTGGCAGACATTCTCACCAAAGCTGTTACAGGCAGAACATTTACCCGTGTCCTCAGCAAGTTAAGCATTAGTGATCTCACTACTCACCTTGAGGGGGAGTGTTAGAATATTATTTTAGAATATTATAATTAGAGAAACAAATAAGTAAAATATCAGAGATAATAAAGAGAAATCAAATGTATTTATTTAGAATACTTTCTATATTTAGTTTTTTAGAATTATATATTAAGTGAGTTATTGTAAATAAAGAAAAATACATTCAAGAAAAACCTTTTTCCCTATTATCATCCTTTGTTCATTTTTTGTTTATGTTTTTCTTTTCTTAATATGATATTTTCATTTCATCATATTTATCATATCCTTATTTAATTTTTTCTAATCGTCGATACCATTGTGAGAGGTGTAGGTAGTAAATGTGGTACGCTATTTGTTTTTGTGATTTGGAATGTTGAGAGGTAAAGGGAAAGAGTAGGAACCATGGAAGTGGGGATCTGAGTTCTCCCTCCCCACTACCGTTCTTTAAAATTAACGATTTCCCATACAATTTACTATTCTTTTGTAGTTGATACGTAGTTCTTTAAAATTAACGTTTTCCCATACAATTCACTATTCTTTTGTAGTTGATTCTCCTGAGTCTCTCGTTCTTCAATTTGTTACCCACGTGTCTAACACCACTAACTAATTCAGGCTCACTCAAAATTTCTTCTAAATTTGTACTTGCTTTCTCTTGTGATATTACAAGTAGCTAGCTACATAAATAGTTGAATTGAACTGAATCATTTTCAATCTTAATACTATTCCATTCAACTATTTTCTAACTCAAACTTTGCCTAAATTAATAAATATTACACAAACAATATGATAAACAAATAACATATTAATATATCAAACAATTGATTATATAATAATATTATTCTATCTTATCTTATGGTGAAGTGTTAAATGACCCTAAATTTTTCTAATATTTATAAGACCTTAAGCAAGTACAAGTATCTTTTCTTCCATACATGACAAATACTTAATATGTTTGTACATACAGAGAAATAATTAATTGACATAAATTTAACCTAAGATATTGTCATATATTATTTTATAATTTTGTATACTAACTTTAACTACATTTATGACTTAATGTAATTTGATAAAATGATTATGAATTCAGTTCGGATGATCCTTTCGTGCAACTCACTAATGAGATAGTGTTTCTTTTAGATCGAAATGCCACTAAAAATATCATGGTATCCTACAAATACTTTGTAAAAATCAAAGTATGTATTAGTCATAAAAATTTATTCTTTTAATTACTTCATTAAACATATAAAGGAATAAATTTCTTGAAAAAGTATAGTCTGAACAAAAGGACTGTATAATTACATCATAAAACGTTAAAATGATAAAAAAAAGTCAAATAAAAATTAAAATGCTAAATTTAAGAGTGATATATATTTTTTCATTATATTGGTGATACTTCGATACATCAAACAAAAAACACTCACTTAATAACTCAAAGTAATAATATTTTAATCATATTTATTTTACTTTTTAATTTAAAATCCTAATATAAATTATTATATTATTAAAATTGATTGTAGGGTGGTGTATTATCACCACTATTTTCATCATCACTCCTCTCGAATGAAATAGAACCAGTCAGTCAACCTTGGCCTTCATTCACGATAGCGGTTTCGGCACGGTGAGACCTGCGCAGTCAATCCTTTTTTTTTTTTTTTTCTATGGAAAAGTTAAAACAAAATAAACTTTTTAAGATTAGGGTCAAACCATCTAATAACTTGTAAAAATTGGTCATAACAGTTAAAAACGATGGAAATTAGAAAATAGAAAACACCCTTTACCATTTTTTTTATTTTTTATTTTTCTATCATCCTTTTAATTTTATATTTTTAGTTTCATTTATCTAAATCTTTTTAAAATAAATAAAAAACATTTGAATATTATTTTAGAGTATAAATTATTAATGTTTTTATCTTATAAAATATATAATTCAGTATTTTACATTAATTTATAATTTTAGATCTTTATTTCTCGTAAATTTATAATATTTCATATTTTAAAGTATATGATAAAATTAACTTAATTACGGCCTATTTAATCACAATTCAATTATAAATAAACTATTAAATATTGTATCACTGTTGCTCATTCAATCTGATTTAAAACATATTGTTTATCATACCTTTAAAAAGGAAGTGAAAGAATTTTTAAAGGTATGTTACTGACTATTCATGATATTAATTTTGGACTATTTGATTGACGCAAATTGTTACTATTACTTGTGTATTTGCTACGGGAGTGGTGTTTTTGAAAAGAAGAATCAAGACCAAATTGCATACCAAGCAATTATAATTTCTATCGATCATTTAAGTTTATTTGTTCCCCTTCTAGTTTTCAATAAACATAAAAAATCTACGTGTAAGTTTTGCGCTGTTTATTTTGGTAAGAAATATCATCGGTCCTATTTTATATATTTTATATATTTTACTCTTGCTCTTATCTCAAGAAATTAGTTTTTAAAATTTATTTTGTAAAATATTTTTTAAGCGAAAACATAACCAAAAACTCCAATTTTCATGCATTTTGATGTAAATTTCAGTTTATTACAAACTAACACAAAATACAAAAGAAGTCAAATAATTACGACAATTCAACCATAGCTAAATGACATCACTGAATTGTAATTAATATTTACCGCCTATCCCCACGGATTTTTTTCAACAAAGAATTATCTTAAAATAGTGTACTAAAATTGCAATCCGGCCCTCAAAAAAAGATATTAGAAATATATTTTAGTTTACACACTTTTCCTTGGTTAAAATGTATTAAAAAAATTAAATCAATCATTACGATCTAGCTTTATATTTCGCTATAAAAAAATGTATTTCTAACATTATTAAAAATACATTGAATCGGGCATATTTTTTATGTTGACTGCAGTTTATTAAGAAATTACAATTTTAAGGAGTTTAGTATTTTATACAGTACCAACTCTGTTTTTTATTTTATAGTTTCTGACACAGTAGGTTAGTTAATCGCAAATATATTTGTACGGATGATAAAATATGTATTAAAAAAATAGACTTATGTTTCTAGTAAAGAAAGAAAGATAAACTTATGTGTTTTGTAACATCTTATCTTGCACTGCAAGTCTACGGAGTCAGTCAAATACGTTGGTTGGGTCACCGGTGGAGACCCCACTTCTTCTTCCTTCTCCTTCTCCGCATTTTCCCCATTTTCCCCTTTGAAAATTTTGCACATGCACACTCTCAGTTCACACCAATATATACATATGTGGATAAAAACTCACACCAATAACCCACTACCGTTTCTTTTCCCAAACTAATAACCCACAATGTCACTCTTTTCCTCGTCAACGTCCGATTCAAACCTCGCCACCGCCAAGGCCGTCCTCTCCACGGCGGCCTCGGTGGCCGCCACTGCAATGGTGATCCGCTCGGTGGCCAGTGAGCTCCTCCCGCCGGAGTTCATGTCCTACGTCAGAGACGGCCTCCGCAGCGCGCTGTCGCGGTTCTCGTCGGAGACAACGATGGTGATCGAGGAGTTCGACGGCCTCGTGAGCAACCAAATCTACGAGGCCGCGGAGACCTACCTCGGCACCAAAATCTCCCCCTCCACGCAGAGACTCAAGGTGACCAAACCCGAAACCGACGACACCTTCATCCTCACAATGGAGCGCAACGAGTGCCTCAACGACGTCTTTAACGGCGTGAAGTTTAACTGGGTCCTGGTGTGCCGTCACGTGGAGACCCGGCACTTCCACAACCCGCGCGACCTGAACGCGTCTTTGAAATCGGAGGTTCGGTCCTTGGAACTGAGCTTCCACAAGAAGCACAAAGACATGGTCCTCAACACATACCTTCCCTTCATAATGAAGGAGGCCAAGTCCTTGAAGCAGGCGACGAAGGCCCTGAGGATCTTCACCGTGGATTACAACTGCATTTACGGAAACCCCAACGACGCCTGGGCTGGGATCAATCTGGACCACCCCGCCACCTTTGACACGCTGGCTCTGGAGCGTGACGTGAAGGAGTTTGTGATGAGGGATTTGGAGAGGTTTGTGGCGAGGAAGGAGTATTACAGAAAGGTTGGGAAGGCTTGGAAGAGAGGGTACTTGCTCTATGGACCTCCTGGCACCGGCAAATCCAGTTTGATTGCTGCTATGGCTAATTTCTTGCGCTTTGATGTCTATGACTTGGAGCTCACCGAGTTGCAGTCCAATTCCGACCTCAGGAGGTTGCTCATTGCCATGGCTAACAGGTCCATTCTCGTTGTGGAGGACATTGATTGCACTATTGAGTTTCACGATCGCAGAGCAGAGTCCGCACCCTCTTCTTCCTCTGCAAATAATAACGACAGACAGGTTTTTCTCTTTGCCTTTTACTCCATCGAAATTTGTTCCTGTTTCGTGGGACTCTAGATTCACAGATAAAGACACACGATAAAGTTCTTCTGTGACACGTGTGAGTTATAGGATGGTAAATTGTTCTTTTTGTGATCTTCTTCTGTCTTTTGTGTTACTAACTTACTATTGCTTTTGCTCTGCCGTTGTCCGTGAAAACTATAAACTTTGGATGGATTTCGATCCTCCCAATCATGCTTTTGCATACGAATCGCAACAAACATGAATTTATTCAGGGTAGTTAGATTCTGGACAAGGTTGTTGTCTTTGCTAACTTTCTAAATTCTAGACAAGGTAGTCTAACTTATCTCAAGGAAAATTTGGGTTACATAATCGCATTGGAGATTAATATATGCCATTGAGTTAATTCCCATTTTGTTTAATATATGTTTTGTTGTAAGTGTTGGACTTATGCTCACTCTGCTAAACTAAAGTGATTCTTCCTAGTTCTGTTCTGGTGTTGGCGATCGTGCATAGTAGTTGCTGGAAGCCTAAAATTGATTTTTTTTTTCTTGGTATGCATTATTTTCATCCTAAAAATTTCTACTCCACATGCAGGTTACACTATCGGGGTTGCTGAATTTCATTGACGGGTTATGGTCAAGTTGTGGGGACGAGAGGATAATAGTGTTCACAACAAACCACAAGGACAAGCTTGACCCTGCGTTGCTCCGCCCTGGTCGCATGGATGTTCATATTCACATGTCCTATTGCACTCCTTGTGGTTTTAGGCAACTAACTTCCAATTACCTCGGAATCAAAGAACATGATCTCTTCCCACAGATTGAGGAAGAGATTCAGAAAACCCAGGTGACTCCAGCTGAAGTGGCAGAACAGCTTCTGAAAAGCAGCGACATTGAAACTTGTCTTAAACAGCTTATAGATTTCCTAAGAAAAAAGAAAGAAACACAGGAACTGGAGGCTAAAAAGAAGGAACAGGAGGCCAAAGATAAAGAGGAACAGAAGAAGGAGGTTGATGATGGTGGTAAAGGAGAAGAGGTTGATAATGACGAAAAGAGAATGACAACTGAGTTGAACAACAACACTAGCTGAAATTTTAGATTCGGTAGGGTCAAATTGGTTGGCAACATAAATTTTCCATTTTTGTTTTGTTCGAACTTGGACTATATTGTATGGTTATCCATCTTTTTCAATCTTCTTCAGATTTGAAGGTATACGTATTTTGCTTTTTCACTTTCTGTTTTGTTAAATCCACGAGAGAATACTTTACTGGATGACAAAAGGACTGTTACTTCTGTTTGGGAGTGGGTGCTGATTTGTGAAACCGTGTACACCATATTTGTAGCAACAAAAGAAATTAATGAACAGGGAGAATATTTCTGTTTTGTACGTATAAACTTACTGTTACTGTCACACTTATCCCTCTCTCTTTTCGGCCTTTCTCATCTTTATTTAATTTTTTCTTCATCAATGACATTACTTATCATGATTTACTTCCAATCCCTTTTCTTCTTAGTACTTCTCATTGGATGTATACATTCCATTAAACGGTACTTGGTAAATGTGGATCTTCTTGTATATTGAGGTAGCACGTTCAGTTATTTTATGAAATTTTGTGGGGTCCAGGTTTTGATTAAATTTTGTCTTATTTTAGGAGCAAATAAAATAATAATATTATAAAGATGAAAGTCTTTGCCCGAGTATGATGATCCACATGTGGTTGTCTAGATTTTAACAAAACATGGAAATTTGGTGCATACGATGAAGAACATGATTAAAAAAATATGATGTAGGTCAATAACATGAGGAGATGCTAACCACTTACCATTGGATTTTTTTCAACCCCATCACTAACTGGTTTATATTATATTCTTTTTCTTTTTATTCCTTTCTTCCCCCTCACCTTTCTTTAACCACTAACTATAGTCATTCAATCCATACACGGTCGTTAGAATTTGAATGCCAGTTTGCTATGAATTGTTTCTAATCTTAATTCATAAAATTTCAATGGCAATTTACTATTTTATTATTCTCTAAAATTAAAATCAATTTTATTTACCGAAGATCAATGCAAATTCTTAATTTTTAATATCCATTTTCTCAAATTCATAATTCAGATTAAACCGTCACATTAATTTTGTAGTTAAAAGAACTCAAATTAAGCTAATATTTATTTATATTAGTTTTTAATAAGATTATAGAAATAATAATAATAACATTTAAAAAATATAATAATAATTAAAATAAATTTATAAAAGAATAATTTAATTATATAATATACTATAATAATATTAATAATTATTAAAATAATAATAAATTTAATAAAATTGTAAATAATAATAATATTAATAAAAATATAAATTATAACAATATCGGAAATAAATTTATAAAATATTATTATTATTATTAATTTTTTTGTATTTTTAAATAATTAATAATTCTATAACTTTATCAAGAAAAAATAATAATACTTTATTAATCACAATCAACAAATTAATTATTTTTAATTTAAATTAATTTAAATTACAATTTCATTTATTAAAAATTTATTTTATCAATCATACACATCACATCATTCACAAACTTTTATAAACTTTTCACTCAAATCTTACTATCTTTCCTTTAATCCGAACAATCAAATTTTTCATACACTTTCATCTCAAATTCACTCCCTCAAATCCACTCTCTCATCTAAACATATCCTAAAAGTTAAATCAATTTTGCTTTAAATTTTACAACTGAGATAAATTTACCAAAATTATAATTTCAAATTTGAAAATAATTTTAATTTAAAAAATTTATTTTCATTTTCTACTTACAAATGTTAATTATTAACTTTTTAATCAAATTTTCAGGCTTAATTATTAATTAGTTATCAATATGTTGTTGTTTGCTTAATTTTTACATTTATCAATTTATTTATTTATCTATCTTTTGCATATTTACAAAACTAACCTTAATTTTTTAGAAAAATTGTTTACGCAAGACTTCCTACTTTCATATATTTCAGTTTTCATATATGTATTTTTTAAATTACATCAATTTAGTGAATATCAAAACTAAGATAAATTTATCTTTGTAAGAAAAACTATAATTTGAAATTTAAAATAAAATTAATTCGATTTAAAGTTTTTCTTCTCATTGTATGGTGATGATAAATGTTATTTATTAATTTTTCAATATCATATTTTTCATCTAATCATTACTAATGGATTATCATTTTATTGATTTTAAATTTTTATATATTTACTAATTTTTTTATTTAATGTATATTGAGATAAAGTGTTCTCAAAAAGTCATATATATAAAATGCGTTTTTTATTGGCTGACGATGATACCTGTTGATTTTTTACTTTTCAACGAGATGTTTCCATTTTTAAATTAATGACTCAAATTATACCAACTTATTTTTTATCCAAATAATTTGACTAGAACTAAAAGACTTCAAATTAAATTAAATTAAACAATTTTTTTTATAATTTTCTTCAAAAACTAAATCAATCCAGCGAGAATGCTAGATCTAAGAGAAATTTATCCTTCAAGATGGAAAATATGACCTAAATTTAGAAATTTGTTCAGTTTAAAATTTTGTGTTTTCATTGTATCATGATGATAAATGTTAATGGTTACTATTTTTTAATGTCACATCTCTATATTTCAATTATTAATTAATTATTTTTTAATTTGTTATTTACTAATTTATTTATTTAATGCATATTTGCAAAATTAATATTAATTTTGGAAGAAAAAAATTTGGATCAAAGTTGGTTGAAAAATAATAATAACTTGTTAGCTACTCGATAGATCTCATTTCTCATTTACATCAATTAAAAAAATCACATGTCACATCAAATAAAAGAAAAATGTATTTGATATTTGCAAAAAAAAAATAATAATAACACTTTTGATAATAATGCAAATATTAAGAAATGAAGCTAGTTCAAATTGAAAAAAAAAATTATCTTAACAATAATAATAATAAAATAATCATTATTAACTTTAGCGTTTAAAATAATTTCCTACTGACATAAACTAAAAAAAATAATATTACATTAACAATGATAAGCGACTCCGATCAAATTACTCTGATCGAAGTGCGATTAGATATCCTAATTAAAATTAAGTTGATAATATTTCACATATATTAAACCAAAATAGAGTATAAAAAAACCACAACTTTGAAGGACAAAATAATATTAAAAATTTTAAATTCTTAATTTAAACTAAAATGTAAAATGATATAATTTTAAACGATCAAACTACTTCATAAATATTTAAAAAAATTATTATCCATATTTTATTATAACACAATTAGTAAAAATTTTCTCATAACACACCATTAATATTTAGTATATATAAAAACTTTTATTAAGTGAGTTTAATATTGACTAACTTTACTAATGCTTTTGTCATCCCATGGCCAATTTTTCACACTAAAGAACTTGGTCGGCTAGTACATGTTTCAACACCAATACTTCTTTGGAATTTCCATGCTTTTACACCATCCTCTTTTCCTTTTCATAAAGAGAGAAGATATAAAGCTGCCCCTGAATTGACAATCAGGTTACAACTTTTCAGTCCTCACTAATAATACACCAAGCTCTTCATTCCCTTTCTATATCAACAAAGTAGTGATTTTTAAACTACTGATTTTATTGCATTATCTTTAAAAATTCAGTTAAAATAAAGAATTATAGAAATTAATTCAATTTTGATTTTAACCAACAAATTTTTATATTATACAAATACTTTTAATTTAGATATTAACAAAATTATGTAACAAAACTCAAATTTTAAAATTGAAATAAAATGAAAATTAATTGAATACGTTTAATAATATTTACAATAAATAAAAATTGATATTCAATGGAAGAGAAATCATGGAATTCAATAAAGAGAATAGTTCTTAAATAATGTTGCTGTAAAATAATGAAGTTTATATTCATAATACAGAAACTTATTTCCTCATACAGAACTAAGTTTTCCTTTTTATCTATTAAAATTAAAAAATAAAATTATAATATTAAATCAAATCAAATCAAATGTATTTAAATTGTAATTTATATACATTTTTAATCCAAACAATGAGTTGATCCCTTTTTGTCTTTTCCAATTTAATCATGTGTGGTCCGCATCATGCATTCCAAGGATGATGGATTATGTACCGTGGGATTATCCTAATTAATTATATTATTATTTTGACTCAAAGAGTACCATTTTACTTTAACTTAAAAAAAATCAAATTAATTCAATTATACATGATGATTGTCAGAAAACAGAAGAAAATAACAAATATGATAAATGAAATGGTAAAAAAGAAAATAAAGCATAAAATTTAAAGTTGGACAAGAATAGGATTATTTTGTTATGGTTTGTAGACACATTCATGAACCTTACGACTCGGAACAGATAACACAGATTTTTTCGGAAACACTTTTTTGATATTTTTATTTATATAGTTTCAATTTGGCAGTGGCGTCTGTGCACAAGCAACCACTGTCATCACCACCATGTTTCCCTCTAGAGACATGGCCCTGGCTTCACCCTCCTCAATCTTCTCTGCTTACGCTTCCATGACAGCTTCCATCATGCTCCTGCGTTCAATAACCAACGACCTCATTCCTCAACCAGTTCGTGGGTACCTTATGAACACCTTCCGCTTCTTCTTCAAGCCTCGCTCCAACACTCTCACTCTCACCATCCAAGAGTACTCCAACGGCATAGCGCGCAACCATCTCTACGATGCTGCAGAGCTTTACTTGTCCACAAAAATCACCCCCCAAAACCACAGACTAAGCGTCAGCAAGACTCCAAAGGAGAAAAAACTCTCCATAAGACTAGACAATGGCGAAGAGCTGGTTGATTGGTTTAATGGGGTTAAGCTCAACTGGAAACTAATCTTCTCGGAGTTCGAGAAGGGCAATGGTTCCAACGACCGCACCAGAAACAGCTCCATGGCGGCAGAAAAGAAGTACTTTGAGCTAAGCTTCGAGACGAAGCACAAGGAGATGGTGGTGGAAACTTACTTGCCTTTCGTTCTTGAGAAAGAGAAGGAGATGAAGGACGAGGAGAGGGTGCTGAAGATGCACACTCTCAGCGCTTTCTACGGTCACGGAGGGTTCAAGTGGGATTCCATTAACTTGGACCACCCTTCAACGTTTGAGACCGTGGCTATGGAGGCAGAGATGAAGAAGCGCATAATGGAGGATTTGAAGAGGTTTTTGAGGAGGAGGGAGTTTTATAGGAAAGTTGGGAGGGCGTGGAAACGAGGATACTTGTTGTATGGCCCTCCGGGAACCGGCAAATCGAGCTTGATCGCAGCCATGGCGAATTACTTGAAGTTCGATATCTATGATCTCCAACTTGACAACTTAGTCACCGATTCTGACCTCAGAAAGTTGTTGCTGGCAACTGCAAATAGGTCTATTCTGGTGATTGAAGACATTGATTGCAGTGTTGATCTGCCAGGGCGCAGGCATGGAGATGGACGCAAGCAACCTGATGTGCAGGTTGGTCTTCTCATCTCAAGTATCTTTCTCAATTCTTTCACCCAACAACTACATATTGAATGGCTAATGTTTTATGTGAATTCTGAAACGATGTATATAATTTGATGGATGTAGTTGAGTTTGTGCGGGTTACTGAACTTCATAGATGGGTTATGGTCGAGTTGTGGAGACGAGAGAATCATCATACTCACCACAAACCACAAGGAGAGGCTAGACCCGGCACTGTTGAGGCCTGGAAGAATGGACATGCACATTCACATGTCTTACTGCTCCTTCCACGGCTTCAAGGTTTTGGCCTCAAACTACTTGGACATTTCCTCGGATCATCGCCTCTTTGGGGAGATTGAGGGCCTGATAGAGGACACGCGCATAACCCCAGCACAAGTGGCAGAGGAATTGATGAAGAGCGAAGATGCTGAGGTTGCACTAGAGGGATTCCTGAATGTGCTTAAGCGAAAGAAGATGGAAGGTGATGTGTGTGAGAATGATGCTTCAGATAAAACAGAACTTAACCAATCTAAAAGGTCCAAAGTTGGTTGCAAGCAGAAAAGAGCAGTTTGTATCAGCAAGAGAAAAAATAGTGCGGTTACTCAGAGAAGAACAAGAGCACGTACTTTGCAATAAACTTGGAACCTTGTTTTTGGAACACTCTAATAATGTGTCTACGATATAATGTTGCTGATCTATGTTTTGGGGGGGTTTTGTTAGTTTTATTTAACTTTATGCTTTCTTTGATGTTCATGTTGCCAATGTGACAGAGTATGTGAGTTAGAGGAAATGTACCATAGCTTCTTTAGCAACAATGACGGATAGGCAATATCACTGTTAACAATGTTTTTAATTAGATTTAAGAATGATGACAGTCAAAAACATTTTCATCTACAAAATGATCCTCCAATTGGGGAGAGGTGCAGATAATTCTGTGTAATACTATGCAACAGCTGAGTGCACCTTGCTCTGTCTGCAAGACTACATGATGGCACATATATAAACTTGAGTGATAACTGCATTTAATAGAAGATCTTATTTCAAAATCTTACACCAATTTTAATAGATTTTATTCAATTTGGTTGTAATAGTAGATATCAGTTTAAAATTTGAATTAAGTTTTTATAGGTTTTACAATAATTTTTTTAATAAAAATAATTTAAAATATAATAATAATAATTATCATTTTAGAGATTATTATAGTTTTTTAGAAGAACTCATTCTTTATGGTCGAGATCTCATCGCTTCTCCAATACAAGATCTTGTAAATTAGATCTTATGATTATGATATTTCTTACTAAAGATCTTTCCTAAAGACACTAAAGATACTTTTTGGATGACAAAACTGAAGAATAAAAATAATAAAAGAACTAAAAAATTAAGTATACAATAAAGTAAATCAAATTAAGAAAATAGTCACGGTTTATCTTGGTTACACTAACATACAATTATAATCAAGATTACCATATTATTATCATTATTTTGAGAAAGCATAATTTTGATGTTTAAGTAAAAGAATTTAAGTTCCTTAATTAATTCTATTATCAATGTGTAAGGAGAAGAGTTTTGGTGATTGTCAATTCTCTTTATCTTATTTGTAAGCACAAAATTTATTGGTTGTCCTTTTTATTCATAACTCAAAATTTTTTCAATCAAATAAATTACATCGCAACAAAAGGAAAAAGCTAGTACCTCAATCCTAAATAAAGAATTTTAAAAAGAAAAGTTTTCCAAATTTCAAAGTGTATTAAAATAAGATTCAAAAAACCCTCATACTTATTTTTAAGTTTGACTGAAGTTATCAAAACAAAAATCATATATAGTCTGTAAGTTCAGTTTTTTCTTAACTTTTTGTCTTATGTTTATGAGAACTCTTAACTTCTTATTTTCAATGTCTTCAAATATAACATATAAAAGAAAATACAAATTAATTTTAAATTTAAAGAATAATTTGTTCTAAACTAAATTGAAAGGAGCATAATTAAAGTTAAAATTCATAAAAGTGTTAAATAATTACATCTAAAGTAGTTTTTAAAAAGCATGTGTAAATGGCAATTATCACTTATAAAAAATACCATTGAAATAAATTAACCTTTACAAATATACTTTTATCATAATCTTAGATAATGATTTTTCCTTATCTAGGTTATCACTTTCATTATTAAATTTGCTTCATTTTTTATGACTGATATCGAGTAACATAAGAGCAACAACTTTTTGTTTTCATAATCATGATTATAAAGAGAATTCATATTTTCCAATGCAGACAATTCAAAATCTTAAAAATTTTCCACTTCCTCAATTTTATTATATCATATAAAATAATTAATTATATTACGTTTATAACGTAATATAATTATAACATAATATGTTACGTTATATACAACATAATATACCATTTCTTTTAATTTGTAGGATAAATATATAATTTTATATAATTCACGCTCACATTCTTCTTCTTTTTTTTCCTTTAAATGAAGTTAAGAGAGTGAAAGATATACATTCTTATAAATTCGTCGTCATTTTTTTTTAAATCAACAAATACAAAGACGAGTGGTCTTCACTTTTTCATCTAAATAACAGGATGACGCATTCTTCTTGCACCTCCATACTTCCCGCGTCTCCATATACACAGCAAATTGATGATTATATTTTTAATAAAAAATTAAATAAATCCTGTATCTTATAATTTTTTTATCTTAGATTGTATATTTCGAAATATAATTTTCATATTTTAAATTGTGTAATAAAAATACAAAAATATATTTTAAATTATATATTTCAAAATAAAAAAATATATTTTGAACTGTATAATAAAAATTAAAAAAATATAATTTACAGAATGTAAAAAAGTATATTCTGAATTGTACCATTTAAAATAAAAAAATACATTTTTTAATTCTGAATTATATTTTGATAGTTTGGCAAACTATAGAATGCAGTCATGGAGGTGCAGAGGGATTTGATGTTTTGGGCCGGTCTGAACTTAGCCCAGCCCACGTCGAGTACCTGTCTTCTTCCTTCGTGGATGACGCAGGTAGCAGCAATAGCTTCCGTCAGCGAACGGAACAACACAAAACAAAGCCATCGCAGCAAACCTTCAATCTCCGCTTCCTTCATTTCTTGAACAAGTTTCTCGGCTCTCAACTTTATCTATCACACATCGGAAAAGACCCCTGCGCCTTCGCACGCATCTTAACGGTGCGAACAATCTTTAATTTGAGTCTCAATAATTACTATTGTTACCAACAATTCCCGATTTTCATTTTTGTAGGTAACAAAGATGGATCCAAACGCGGTGAAGTCCACTCTTTCCAATTTGGCATTTGGAAACGTAATGGCCGCAGCTGCCCGCGATTATCAGAAGGTAATTTAGTAATTCTTCACTTCACAATGCAATTACCTTCACGATTTGCATAAAGGGAAACATAACTTCTCTATGATATGTGCGTAAAATTGGAAAAGCTAAATTTATGCATTCCTCACAATTCATTTGGTTGCTGGTGATAACCTAGGTCTTAACTCAATTCACGCTTCCCTTTCGATATCACGTGATGGTCATATTCTTACAATGGTTAATGGAACTAATATCCTGCATTGCATCATGTTTTATATATTTTACATAGGGAATGTTATCACATTGTAATTTTTTTTCACTACTTGAATCTGGCTATGCATTTTCAAGTGTCTTCTTTAGGCGCAAATAGTATTGAACTACTAATGCTGCTACTATGGAATAACGCTGTGTTTAAGAAACTTACCATGCTGAATAGTTGAATACTCTGTTTTTTGGGACAGTTTTTGAAGCACTATGATGGGAACTTGAGTATTACGAGGTGCATAAGTCTCACATGAGTAAAATAAAGACTGCTCGGTCTAGTATTTAGGTATTTGATCTTTTGTAATAGTTAGCTTCTTGATGCGGGTTCACCAAGTGCTTGGATACTTACCAATTGGTATCAGAACTTGTTAGTGTCTTAGAACAGGTTATTGGGTTACTGATCTTTGTTTCATGAACAAATTATCTAACGCAACTTATCTTAGCTTTTGGAGAGGTTATCGTATAAAATGTATTGAGCTTCTCCATATGCTTCTATCAACTTATGAACCTTAGCTTTTGGAGAGGTTAAAGCTAAAAGTAAGTACTTCTATAAAAGTTAAGTGTGTATGTCAAGTTTAGATTGTGTGAAAAGCTCAATTCATTTTGTCACTTGTTTTCTTCTCCTATAAGTGCTTATAAAAGGTTTATTCGTAAAGAGCCTTACTGGTACTCATATATGCTAACATTTTCACAAAATTTCCTCCAATGATTGTTGTTGAGTATAAATCTTGTTTCAGCAGCTACATATTGATGTAATGTTACACATGCTATGATCCATGCAGGAATTGCTTGCTCAACAGAAGGCAGGGGCATCAAGCTCAGTAAATGAGGAGGTTGACCTTGATGAGTTAATGGATGTATGGTTTTCAAATCTTTCAACCTCATCCTCTAAGTATGTTTTGCAAACCTTTCAATCTCATCATATATGCTCAGTAACTGGTCTACACCATGCTGATTTCAGGATCCTGAGTTGGAAAAGTTGCATGCAGATAGGATTGCAGCTCTTAAGGTGGCAATCTACTTAAGTACCAAGATGCAAAATGATGTTCAATGTTTTTTTTACTTGTGTTGTTTATAAATTTCTTTGCTATTCACAACTTGATTTGTCTTCAATAGAAAGAAGTAGAGAAACGAGAGGAATGGAAGAAGAAAGGTCATGGAGAATACAGGGAAATAACCGAGGGTGATTTCTTAGGCGAAGTCACTGGAAGTGAAAAGGTGATTTGTCACTTCTACCATAAGGAGTTCTATAGATGCAAGTATGTTATTCACTTAAATATTATTATTCCTTGTGGCTCAACATCTTTCAGTCTCAATTTCTGACGTGCACGGATGCATGTGTTTGTTACATTAACAAATGTTTCCAGGATAGTTGATAAGCATTTAAAGTCCCTTGCACCAAAGCATATTGACACGAAATTCATCAAGCTTGATGCAGAGGTCAGCATGAACCATTCTATACAGATGATTTTGGAGTTTGCTTTGGGTTGAGTCAATGTAACTGTATCATTTACCATGTTTTCTTTATCCAACTGTTTGACTTTGTAAAGAAATTGAATGAAGCTGACTATTGAAAATAAAATGCAGAATGCACCTTTCTTTGTTACAAAACTGGCTGTCAAGACTTTGCCTTGTGTTATACTGTTCAGGTGAGTCCTAAATCCGGGGCTTTTGGGTCTTGGTTAATTGAGTGATTCACTATTAAAGATTGTGTTAATGTTTCCGTTAGGTCTCAAAAAAAGATGAGAATGGAGTTTAAAACCCTAAAACAATCTTTATCCTCAATATCACCCTCTCCCCTCCAAAAAAAATCAACACAGAAGCTAATAGGTGTAATGTGGCAGAAGTAATCCTGGATGAAATAAAATTCTGTTGTTAATGAACTATTCTGACAGAGTATGTATAACAAATGTGGATAATATTGATTTGTTATATCAGTATAATGGCTAAGGACTAGGGTTTTCTTTCTTCAGACAAGGAGTTGCGGTAGATAGATTGGTAGGATTTCAAGATATGGGAGGGAAAGACGATTTTACTACAAGAACACTGGAGGTTGTGCTGATTAAGAAAGGTAGTCCTTTTATTTAACTTTTTCGTTTCTTAGGGACTGGATTCTTAACTGTCATTTGACAGGTATAATTGCGGAAAAGAAAGATGAGGATGATGAAGATGATGAACATCTCGACAGTACACGCAGAGTGGTCAGATCCTCCACAATTGCTGGTTCTGATTCTGATTCTGAATAAAATTAATCAGCTAGTGGCTTCACAAACGATAGAATCTGCATTTTATTCTTGTCATATCATTTTGGATTTCGGGTTTGTATCCTTATTGCACTTTCGGTTTTTTGCTTTTGGGAAGTGTATGCATCCATATCAACCATACGGAAACTGTACACGCGACCACTGTTCTATGAACTTGTCCCTGTAGGAAACGCCAAGGGTGGCAAAAGGTTGAACATCATTTGCAACAGAAGAAATTGATATAGATTTTCTAAAATGGATTTAATTGTTCGTGTGAGTGCAGTACAAAGATACTAGAAATGGGCCAGTGCTTGAATAGTGTACACTAAACTGTGGTATCAAACTGGAGGACATTTTTTTTTTTCTGTATCCTGTGAAAGTCTTCGCACACTCTCTTAAAGCAAGTTGGGGGGTTTAAACTTCGTTACTCTTACTGCTGTTGTACCAAAAACAAAAAAGAGGGCATTATGAATATCATTATCTCATTTATTGTTACATCAAAATATATGATTACACACTATTAGACGAAGTGTCCGTATACAGAAGATCTCACTATAGACTTTCATATCATCTTGTTATGTGAAAATTGTTATAATTCTTTCTTAATAGGTATTTGAAAGTGGGATTAAATTTTATGTGAATATTGCTTATCTCTTTCTTCGTTAGCCTTAAATAGGTGTTTGTGTGCTTGGCAAGCTAGTTGATATGTTACTAAATTCAATTATTTGGTAAAATCAGTTTTTGAATTTGATAAATGTAAAATAACATGCAATGATATGTTCATACCGTACTAAAGACAAAAAATGGCTACTTTAGGCAGCATTTGAAAAAAAAACAAACAACTTTTTAGTGAGATCTATTCAGTTACTAAAGTCAGAGAGCTTCTTCACCTCCATGGTATCTTGTACCAGCATATCACGCGGGGAAAAGACTTACCCTTAGAATAAAATTTCAAACTTAAAACTACCCTTCACCCCAAATCAAATCCATGCCTCTTATGTTTTCACATTTCTCCATCACAGTTTTTCCTTGCCCCACTGTCGTGCTGCATCGTTCTTTTTGAAGATTGAATTCTTCTGCATCTCTATTTAAAATTGAATCATCCATTCAAGCAAAAACAAGGCTTGTTTTGTGTTTTATTTTGTTGTTGTACGATTAGGTGAATGTATTGGAGCAGCAGTAAACGGCGGCGAGAAGAGGGGTTTTATTTTTTATTTTTTACAGGCTTTTAGATTATAGAATCTGAAAGCTAAAAGGTTTTTCTGAATGTTTTGCCGATTGCAGAATCCGTAAGCTATTGGTGGTTTGGAATTAAGTGAAAAGCAATTTGGAATGACACAATTAAGTGAAACTTACAAAAGTTATATAATACTTCTGGAGTCTAGAATCACTAAGTCAAAACTATAAAACTAACTCGACAATAAAATTGTGTCTCAAACCGGAGTGATTCTTCCTTCACCTCCATGACTTCTTCCTGTATCTCCATAGTTTTTCAAAATTTCCATTTTGGACATAATGAAAAGATCAAAATATCATTTGTCTACAATCCATAGTGTAAAATTTTTGAAATACATTGCGGGTGTAGAACCTACAATACATTTTAAAAAAAATTTATATTTTTACATTGCGGTTTGTACAACCCGCAATACATTTTAAAAAAATTTTGTATTTTTATATTAAGGATTGTAGGATCCGCAATGTGTTTCAAAATTTTTACACAGTTGTAGACGAAAGACATTTTGAGCTTTTCATTATATCCAAAATGGGAATTTTAGAAAACTATGGAGGTGCGGGAAGAATCACTCCTCAAACCGCCACCCACCCACAGCCTTCGACTGCCTGTAATTATCACCACCCACACCAACTCGAGCAACCGCTTGAATGCACCTTTAAAACTTTTGAAATTCTTCAACATTCATTACTACAACGTTTCAAACTTATTTTATTTTTGTGAGAAGACATTTTGAGCTTTTCTGAAAGTTAAAGTTTTGGAATTACAAACAATATGAAGGTGCATTATGATATCATGGAGGTGGAGGAAGAAACTCTCCTAAAATTATCCATTAGGGTTAAACAAACTTATAAGCAAATAGCTAAAATGGCTACACAAATATATTTTTACTCAAAAGTTGTTTCTCCCGTTAGTGTGTTTTAACTCAAGAAGTTAACTTCTAATTTTGTTGGATTAATGTTAATACTACAAAGTTTTTGTATCCTCAAAATCAGGAAATAAAATAATTCTCGCATACTTATTTTACACTACTTTTTAATACATTTTCCAAAACTATATTACATAGATTCATATATATATGAAGAGGTTTGCACGTGAATATATTAATATATGCATAAAAACTTAAATTTAAACTAACATGTCGATTAACGAAGAAAATGGTTAGTGCTATATATCTATAGGCAAAAGGAAAATTTGCTAAACATTATACTTATACTATTTAAGAGACATTTTAGTACAAAAAAAGCTTTTTCATGTCTGTTGACACTTATTATTATTATTAGAAATCTCAAAAATTTATTTAATATATTATAATTTTTTTAAAAATGTTTATATAAGTTTCTTAGGAATTAAGGAGTATCATAATTCTTTTAATTATTATCACGAGAAATGATTTAACAGAGTGTATTTTATTACAAGAAAAATAATTAACTTGAAACAAATAGATTTTCATCATCTCATTGAAACAATTTTGTTAGAAATTCTAAAACCATTTCTAGAAATCAAATATGAAAACTTCCGACTTCAGATTGCCATGAAATTAAACAAAAAAAAAAAAAAAAAAAAA
>Ga0209489_101840_pt1 | contig 43670 bp, 23 predicted proteins | sample SiratrowhiteBW_FD_187527 | JGI IMG/M metagenome (GOLD analysis project Ga0209489, IMG submission 187527) | Root nodule microbial communities of legume samples collected from California, USA - Siratro white BW (SPAdes) (version 2) | ecosystem: Host-associated > Plants > Roots > Nodule | place... | reverse complement strand
TAAAAAATTATTTATGTCTTTTATTTTTATTATTTATTGACATGTGTTAGCGGATGACTTGCTCACTAAATGACATATACCTGAGTAGAATTTTAAAAAATCTCCATATATATATATATATATATAATTTGGGGAGCAGAAGAACGAAAATTAAGGAGGGCTTTAACAGGGACCGTAACAGCGGCAGAGGAGGCTAGTCCATAATAGTCCAGGAATATGACCTTGCATGGCCCATCTTCGCAATGAGAGATTTATCACGGTTTTATTTTATTCAACTAATGGGGAAAATTAATTTACTAAAATTATCATGGTTTCATCTAAAATAAGCATTTCGAACTTTTAGAAATAAACATCGCTAATTATGTTGTTGTTGTACTTGATTTCTAACCCTGCAACAAGAAATGTGAGCTTTGAACCTAGCAGAAGAGAAAATATTATTAATCATTTGAGATTAATATTATGAAGGTCTTCCAAACATAATACGTCAATTGAAGTAATATTAGTCATTACATAAATAGCAATTTTTTAAATTATTACTAAATCAGAACTGTTTCTTAATATTTTGGCTACAATGCATGGATGGTAACTGTAGTAAGCACTACTATGAACACATATAAAGAAATATATGAAGCAAATAAGGTGAATATCTTTTAAGATTTTTTCATTTTTTTGTTTTGTTTTGTTTTTAGAATATCTTCAGTGAAAGTTCTTCATCAATAAAATTAATGTTCCACAAATCTGAATTCCTTACAACTGAAGACAATTTCTTATACAAGAGCAACTCCAATTACTAACTCTTTATATAGGGTCTTGTTTATAAACTTCAGCCCTTACAAAAAACTGTCATTGAAGTTTGCTGAATTGACATGCAAAGTTCTTAAGAATAAGTATCGGTCGTTATATAATAAGAGACTCTTAAGAATAAAGAAAAAATTATAATCAATAATTTATTTTTTAAAGTTATAAAAAGGTAAAATAAAAATAAAAAATTATTAAAGTAGAGATTGTTGGTAAGAATCTTACAAAGAAAATTTGTAAAAAGATGGTATGGATTACAAGAAATGATGTGAAATGATGAAATTCATTAAAGGTAAAATTAGGAAACTTGGGCGGTTGGTTATAAGAATCAATGTTGTAAATGCCATAAGAAACATTCTTCAATCGTTAAAGAATTCATGTTCATGAAACTCATTATAAAATATTATTTGTATTGAAAAAGAGCTCATGTAAACAACTTACATTACAAATTTGTTTATTGGTTTAGTTCCTTGCGTGATTTTTGTACTCTAATTCCTGTTCTCAAAGCCGATTCCAACAAAAACTAAGATGATATTTCTAAAAGTTATTAAAAATAGAATTTTAAGTCTTACTCAATTTCATGACATTTTTTAATTTCTAAATTATAGATTTACATTCATTTATATAATATACCTAAATTTTAAAATGGAGTTGCTAAATTATGAAGGTGATTTATAATTTTTTTTTAGTTTTGTTGTCTTTCCGTTCTAAAATTGGTGAAGAGGTGCATGCCATATGAAGGAATATTGCATTATGATGTTTGTTTCTCAAATTAGTGACTTGTTCATTGTAGTTTCTGACGTTGTTAGAGGATATATTCTATTATGTATTTCCACACAATTGCTTATGTGCAAGTATTAACATAATCCATTATATGATTGTGCATAATCGGTTTTACTTTAGTCGATCATGTAAGTCATTCGAGAACATAATCATCTAAACTTTCCACTTTTTTTTTCTACTCTATTGCACTCGAACAAACAAACTCACTCTCTAGTCATTTCAACAAGCTCTTAAAAATGACTTCTATAAACAAACTTATTTAAAAGTACTTATAACTGCTTAATTAAGTTCTTTACCTAATCATACCCTAAGTTTATCACAAATGAGTTTGATGGTGAATATATCTACAATCATAAACTTGCAAGAGTATACAAGCAGATTCAAGTGTTTCAAAACAGTGATTCTTGAGGGTCAAATTTCAATGAATTATGAAAATAAATCCAATTTACAGGCACGAACTTACTTTTTCAATTTGAAAAAAGAAAATGATTCAAAAGTTAGTCTTCTATATTACCAACAAACATTTGCATTAGTTATCCAACACCAGAACAAAGTAGATACAAAATTTGACCTTCTTTAGATAGAACTCAGCATTTACTTTTTGTATCAAAGCATCAAACCGTCAGCAACTCCTGAAATAATTGGAGAAGTTACTTTTCAAATCCCAAATAATTAGACAAAAATCAGGAAGTATAGAAATAAAATTTGGAAACAGTTAACATCAAAGATGGATGAAATATTATATAATGAGGAAATATATAGTACCTTTTCTTTCTGCTTGAGGATGGTCTCAACTTTCTTTATATAATCATCTGTCAGCTTCTACATAAAAAAATAATTACCGTGAGGAAAATAAAGGAAAATTGTCTATTCTAGTATTGTTTATTTGAAAAATACATAGAACCGTATATAAGTGCTCTTAAGTTACCTGCAAATCACTTGATAAATCCTTCACATTATCTTCGGAGAGCTTTTTCTCCTACCAGAAAATTCCAACAAAATGATTAATACATGAAATCTAACAATCTGAAAAGGAGGAAACTGGCCCACAATACTAGAAATAAATCACTGAGTTAAGGTGTAACTAGAGGATTCAAACCTTCTCAAGTTTATCATACGCTTTCAATGCATCTCTTCTTATATTTCTCAAAGCCACCTACCAAAAAAATGAAAATACACAATGATTCAAAAGGAAATTGCAAATAGGTGCAATTTAGTCAAAATATTTATTGTTTATTCTAGAAGCATACAAGATATACATAGGTATTTCATTATATGATTTACATTACACTACTATAACCAAACAGTATTGCACTCCTCACAATTTAGTACCTTTAACCATCCACGTTATAACTCTTATTCTTCACCATATCACAACTATAAGTTTCAGAATAACAGGGAAAGGAAACAAATTTGGTATTTACATTTCAAAAATTGGCTGATGTTTGTTCGTTCTTAACCATGACAGATGTTTTATCCTTTTAAGGAAAGTAAATCCTCAAATTGGCAATAAAAAAGAGCAAACCCATTATCACAAATGTAAATAAAGTATTTAGAAAACGTACCTTCCCTTCTTCAGCCTGTTTAGCCACTATTTTTGATAATTCCTATAAAGAAAAGCAAAATAAAATAAAATGATAGCTTATAAGTTTGTTTGTATAAGATTGAACAAAAAAAGTGAATCTATTGTAAAGGTTTTCTTTTCCAGAAGTCCATTACTTTTGGCCTCTACGAAACTTATACACCTTTAGGGTGAAAAGTAACAAAACAAAAACAGACCCTAAACTATTTAAGATCAACAGATGACAACATGAAATCAAAATATTCATCCAGACCTTGGAAATATTCACTAGAATTTATTTACAGAGGACCTTTGTAAGAAAATGGTAGAATTTCATAAACGAAATAAATTGATAACTAAAACAGTTCTATTGGAATTATGACCAGCAATATACTAAGTCAACTTTTTTCCCGTAGAGATCAGTTTTCTCATGGGTTATGAATTAATACTGTCATTTTGCTAATAGCCAAATAAGAAATTAGAACCAATTAGGAATACTCTCAGTTAGCGAGAGTAAGAATGTAATCTACAAAGAAAGAATGAGAGGACCAAAGAAATCTCTTAAAGAAGTGAAGCTAGACACAGCAGCATCAATGGAACTGGAAAATACCTTCCTCCTTTCAGATGTCAACTGTGGGATGCTCAATCTAATTAATTCTCCGTCATTATTTGGAGTCATACCAAGATCAGAGCTAACTATGGCTTTCTCAATAGCCTTCAAGCTAAAAAATATACAAATAATTAGGAATTTGCTAAGTATTACTCTACAGACAGGATAGCAAATCAACATGTTCAATCACAGTTTGAAAACTTGTCTTATGACATGTGAATGAAGAATGCCTCAGATGGGTACATATGTTCTCAATCAATAAGTAATATACAACAACTAAGGGAGAGTGCAAATGAAGTAAGCCATATGGACCATCACAAGTATGCCATACATGAAGTAGAATGGAATTTTACAATAATAAGCCTGAATAAGATCAGTTTGATGTTTGTTATCTGTTTCAACCCTCTGGTGTGCCATGTATTAGTGCATAATATACCTTGATTTGTCATATGGCTGTACCAAAAGAGAACTGGCATCAGGAGTGCTAATTTGAGCAATGCTCTTCAAGCTAACTGGAGTTCCATAGTATTCCACCTAAAAACACGTTATGAAACAGCTCATCTACAGGGGAAAAACTCTCTACAAAATAAAACTAATACATTTGATAGCTTTTTATTTAGCATTTACTTAACAGGTGAGTACAGTGATATACAAACTTTCATCATTTTGTAAATAGGTATGATCTTGCGAGCTATGCTAGTTGAACCAAATCAAAAGTAGAGAATACAAATTTGATGGGGCAGTTTCCTATGGCAACTGGAGGCTACTTAGTATTATTAGCATGACTAAAGAACAATGCGATAATCAGACCAAATGAAAAATACTCAGCCAATCCAAATCAACCGCACAAAAAATGTAAAAGCAAAAACTGATAGGAAAAGTAACCATGACAGACAAACGGAAATCACTGAGCATTAACTTCAATCGTTATCGGTACAGTATGATATACAATACAATTTTAAGAACACAAAGACATGTGTTATTCAGTTTGAAATCATTAAAATGAGAGAGTTCATAACTAACAAGGGAATTGTTTCAATTATAAAACCAAATGCTTAAGGCAGTAGGACATAAGTGATATGGTCTACCTAAGTAAATTTCTTAACAAGTACTTATAAGCTATATCAGAAAAAAAATAAAAGATAAAATAAACTTTTCCCAAAACTAAAATTATCTTCCGCATAAGTTAAAAACAATCTTTTAGAAACACTATCGGGACAAAGTTTCCGCAAAATTAGCTCATACATAAATTAATTTTAATTTTAAGGTAAGAAGTTTCCCAAAATTAGTTCATAAGAAGAGATAAATTTCTGAGAAAATAACCCAACTGGCCAAAATTGATGCATTCTTGTAGAATGTAGTAGAGAACAAGGTAGGAGGAAATTAAAAGAGTGAGAAAGAGTTGCAAGTATACCTCAATCTTGTCAAGCATGGCGGGGTTTGATCTACCTGTCCTTATGGAATTGAAATTTGTTCGGACATTATCAATAGTCCTCTCCATCCTGGTTTTCTGAGAGAGGGAAATGGGTAGAGAGAGATTAAAGAACCGAAGGATGGTATAAGAAAGAGAAGATTTTTAAGAAACTTACAGCATCATTCTCTATTGCTGCCTTTTCCGCTTCTATTTCTTCAATAGTGGCAGCCCTGATAAGTGGCGCTCTCCTATGCGAGAGCCCTTTGGAAATGAGGGGTGTTCGAGAAAGAGAGAAGCCAAGAGGGAGCTTGAGAGTGACATAGCTTGCAGAAAGGGAGAAGGAGCGTTTGACGGCGTGAAAGGAGTGGGGAACGGAGAGAAGAGCTTTGGGAGGGTTTTGGAAGAGGGAGCGGACAGAGGTTGTCGGAGAGAAAGAGGTTGCCATGAGAGAGAGACAGAGACACCCTACGCCTTGTGTTGATGTCGTTGTGGATAACAACTTCCTCTGCTCTTTTTTCAACACATCCTTCGCCTTCCCTAAATTGCTAAGGTATCTTCATGTCTTTTCTTCACATCTTCATCTTGATTTATAATAAATTTCTGGTTTTATGATTATAAACAAAGTGTAATCTAAAATTAAACACCAGAAGTTTGTTTAACTTTTGTTTTTTTACAAAAAAAAAAATTTGTTTAATTTAAACGAGTAACTTTTATTTTCATGTTTTTATTAATAATTATGGCAATATACATCAAAATAAAAATAATGAGATAAAGGTGGAACTGATAAGAAATTGCTAGATAAATAATAGCAACTCAATCTGATTTCATAATTGGGCTAGACATTGGTCATCTGATCCGTTAACTAATAAAACATATATCACGTTTTAATAAGAAAATCGTAAAAAGAATAATTTGTGTGAAATAGCAACCATATTTATATAATGATATATAAAAGTAGTGAAAATAGTATAATATTAATATTTTTCTTTTATATTTATTATTATGAGTTAAGTTTATTTGAATCGGACGCCTTACCAATTCAAAAATATAATTAAATTGAGTTCAATATAGGTTAAATATAAGTTTCAAACACTCTTAGCTAACTTTCTTGTAATTCATTTTTATGACACTAAATGTAGTACAGCTTTTAAAAAAATTCAAGATCAATTCTATGAATGTTGTCGGGTTATATTTGATAGAATGTGATAAGATTCATTACTTAATTTATTAAAAAAAGATTAAATTAAATTATTTTAAGTGTCTATATTTTATAGGTTAAACTGAATCCGACCAAATCTACTTGTTATTTGTAATAAAAGTAAGACAATTTCACTGTTTAAGTTGCTTATATATATATATATATGAAAGTTTTAATATTGAACACCAACCTCTTTATCAAATACACGCGCTAAACTTAATAGTCAAAGTGTACGCTAATTAGAATGTTGAAATGGAGATAACTAAAAGATTACATACCCGTAATAAAGCTTTCATGAGAGGATTATAAGACTAGGGTGTCTTTAGTATAAAACGGAAGTATAAATAACAATGGATTAAGAAAACTTATCCCGTCACAGTGGGGTTAGAGGACATTAGCGTATTTAGTTGTATTTGGTTTAATTATTGAGCAATGACATGGTGACAGCTGATTAAATTATTAAATAAAAACTAACTTTTTTAAATTAGATATACTTAGTAACTAATATTTAAATATTATGTTTGATACTTAATAAAATGATAAATTGGAAACTTAGTACTCCAATATGGCTTTTGATTAAGGGAAATAAGGTTATAAATACTTAATTTTTGATAAAAGAAATAAAAAACTTTTATTTAGATTGACTTAAAGTCATTAATTTAAACCATAACTAATTGACGCCCATCATGAGATAGGTAAAGTTTTCCTATCTCCATAAGATTAAATTTTGAAGAACCCAACGAAATTTACTATGAGGAATCATAGGCAACCCACCATGCTCGAAGCAAACGATGACACTTCAACGTTGCAACATATTTTGAACATCATATAAGATTTACAGTGAAACAATGAGGAGATTGGATGACAAGCAGAAGAAGCATAATCAGACCAAAAGGGACAACAAAAACAGCAGAAGTGTTTGAGAGAATAAGTTGAAAAGGTGTGTCATTTAATGGGGCAGGCCTTAAAGGCCCATGAAGATCTCCATAATTCCAAATGAAGAACTACAAGGAGTTTTATAAGATCAAACACTTATTCGACCACTGGCAAAACAGGTACCACCACATTATATGGTCCTAAAGATAACACATTTTTTAGGATTGGGAGATCCCAGGGAGTCATCTGAAGGCTTTCGGAACCCAAATGCTTATATTAGGTGGGTCTGACGGTCTAATGTAAAATGTCTGTGAGCACATTGACACAGACCACTCTATAATGGTTCAATGGAATCTCTAATGAAGCTATTGATTATTTCTAAAATTTTTTTCAAATGCTCGTGGAGGTGAAACCTCCTCGAATAGTGGACCTTTTTCGTATCCAAAAACGGGAAGGAGAGTCACTGAAGGATTATCTAAATCTTTTTTGTGATGTGTCGATGAGAATTTACCCACCAAATGAGGAGATGTTCATTGATTCCTTTGTAAAGGGACTCCTAGCAACTTATTTAGTGAGTCCCTTTTACAAAATGGTTAAGACTCGACGTAGAGCCATCATGCATATAGAGATCAAGGTTGTCATGAAGTGTAAAAGCACAAAGGAAAAATGCTTACAAACAACATACAGTGATGACCTCAGGAATAATGGACTAACGAAAGAGGACGGTTGAAACGGTATCCAACAAGGAGAACGTAGGTATGTGTCATACATGACCCAATCATCAACCACGCCAGGGACGAGATTGTCATATCCAATGAGGGTAGTATGCCCCAACCTTATAGTGACCCGTAAGTGCATCCTGAAGGATTAACGAGTAGGTTGAGGTTTCCCGTCCTAATTGAGAGTACGCTTGGACACATTCAAGACGCATGGTGTGACTTTCATTGAGCAAGGGAGCATGATACTAAAAATTGTCATACGCTAACAAGCCAATTGAAAAAGTTAGCACAAGAAGAGCATCTAAGAGAATATATGCACAACCTCAAAGTACGAGAAGCAACGTGAGCCATGGTCAAAGCAACAATGACCATGAGAGACTGACCTTGAGGGATCTCAATACAATATTGGTAGGATTTGTTTGCGGAGGAGTTACCAAATCTAGTTGGAAGCTCTATTCTCTCGTTGGACGATGTGCTTTTATAAGAAAACTACCATGGTGTAGTCGTTGGGTGAATATTTTGTTTGTTAGGTTACTAAAAGTTATTCGGTGTGCTGACCCCTATGACTGGGCAAGCAGAATGGTGGTTGGACGAAATGTAACATGTGCTTAATTTGTTGGGCAAGGCAAGTGTTGGCTGAGTTAGAGGGTGTTTTTTAAACTTTGAAAAAAATATGTTTTTCAGTGTTTCTAAATACTAAAAGTTGTTTATATTTCACTATGTTGTTATATTTGAGTAATGTGCTATATTTGAACAGTATTATACTATAATGGATGATGAATTTAATTTATTATCATTTGAATTAAGTTAGATGTACATGTATCAACAAAAATTTATGATGATATGGTTATGATATAACATGCAGTGTGTTGTGGACATAATTATTTATAGAAAGAGAATGGTATATTGAGATGTTTAGATTTGTGTATTTAATTTGAGATTCTAAAGGATGTGAGTATGACTTTACTGATATTGGACTCACAGAGAAAAAATATGAGATGGTAAAAGTTGAATGAAGTTTTTATAACCTAGTCTACAATATGAAAAGAACTGTGTTTACATTACAGAGATTTGTCCAGTCATATGAGTAAATTGAGTATTTATTCTTTAATCTTATTATTGTGACAACTTAGTAAAGATAGTATGATATGAGTAAATATTTAAATTTTATTTAATACCTGAAAATATAGTCAATAATTTGTGACAATAATGTTAGTAACTTATAACGTAAAAGATAGTCAATAGATTGAGAATTAGATACTCAATTCTGATATATAATATTAATTGATTTAAAATATAAGGAAATATAATGATTATATATATATATATATATATATATATATATATATATATATATATATATAAAAGTTTTTAAAATTTTAGTTTATCAATGTGTATTGTTGTCAACTATCATTATCATGTGTTATGTAAAGGATGTTCCAAGATGACAACAAATATGAGTAATATGAGTTGAAAAGATAGAAAAAAATTTATATTAAGTACTTAGTAAATTAAATTTTGAGAAATTTTATTTTAACTATATTACTCCATGTTGAATTGTATTTGCTATCTGTCTACCCACATATTCTACTTTCAAACGAAAAGGCTTAAGTTCATTCTAAGTATAGTTATTAAGAATTCTAAGTATAGTTATTAAGAATGTTATTTTATAAGTGTTCTTCTAATATATTTATAAGTACATCTTATCCGACAATAATAAATTTTAAATTTAAACTTTATAAAATATTTTTAGTAAAATGTATTAACATGACATAATAAGACTTTAAAGTATAAAAAAATGCATTGTGTTAAAAACATTTTTTATCAATAAATAAAAATTATTAAATATAGATCTTCATAAATTAATTTAAAAAAAAAGTTTAAAAGGTAATGTGGTTCAATGAAACTCAAAAACTAAATTAAGACTAGATTGCAAAGATAACTGAGAATATAATTTACTTTTGTTTAGATTTCTCTACCTTATTTCATTTTTAAAAATTTCATTTTAAAACGTTATTTTAAATTTAAGAAAAAAATTAATTTTAAAAGAAAGATATATTTTTATAACTGAATATCTTATCAAAATATGCGGTGACTCTTGCATTTACGATGACTTAATTACATGAACCCATTAATCTACCCCATAGCTGAGTGAAGAGATTTCGAGCTATCTTCCTCTGCAGTTAAATATGGAAACACAGATGCAGATGAAAGGAGGAAAATAAATAAAATAAAATAATATTAATTAGAAAGGAAGATGAAGAGTGATAAACGAGGGGGAAATATTAGCGCGGCTGCTGGAGATGGTGGTACTGCGCTGACTTGCAGAGGAAGCGCAAGCCGAGCCGATTCAAAGGCCGAAGTTCGCGCTACCCGCAACCCGATAAGAGCACGCGCGGCCGCACGTGCATACACACTCTTAACACGTAAGACTCTCACGGGAGGAAACAAAGAAAAAGAAAAAACAAATAATAATAAGAAAAGAAATAAATAATAGAGAAAAGTAGGGAACTGTAATAAAAAAAAGGGACAAGGACAAAAGGGTCGCGTATATAACTACCCCCATTCCCAAACGCACCTTTCAGTCCTTTTGTTTTAACTCTCACCAACTCTACCCAGAGCATAGAATCAGAGAGAGAGAGAAGAGAAGAGAAGGCGCATCCTTCAGTTAATTAAGCAATTTATTCCTCTCACCACCAAAGCGTGACACACTCTTTGCTTTCTTACCTTCCATTCTTTTATTCTCTCTCTTGCATTACACACCTGCAACACACTCTCAGAATTGCTTTCTTCCTCAGAATTAAAGCCAGGAACTAGCGTACACACCCACATTGAGAGACCAAGAGAGAATGGAGCTAAGTAAAGTCACCCTTGAGATCTTCTCCAAACTCGAACACAAATGGCTCTCACATTGTAAACCCAACAACAAAACCCGCATTCTCAGCATTGACGGCGGAGGAACCACCGCCATTGTCGCCGGCGAAGCTCTCATCCACCTCGAGGATCAGATCCGTCTCCGCACCTCCGATCCCCACGCTCAGGTCGCCGATTTCTTCGACATCGTCGCCGGCACTGGCATTGGCGCCATCCTCGCCGCCATGATCACCGCCGCCGACGCCTTCGGCAGGCCTCTCTACACAGCTAGAGAAGCCGTCCGTCTAGTCTCCGAGAGGAACTCCGAACTCTATAAGTTCAAATCCGGAGGCGTGTTCCGCCGGCGCCGGAAATTCTCCTCCAGAAGCATGGACAACGTGTTGAAGCAAGTGTTCCAGAGGAAGGAGGACGGACGGCTGTTGACCTTGAAGGACACGTGCAAACCTCTCCTTATCCCTTGCTTCGACCTCAAGAGTTCCGCGCCGTTCGTCTTTTCGCGCGCCGACGCGTCCGAGTCCCCGAGCTTCGACTTCGAGCTCTGGAAGGTGTGTCGCGCCACGTCAGCGACGCCGAGCCATTTCAAGCCGTTCGAGTTGGCTTCCGTCGACGGCAAGACCCTGTGCTCCGCCGTGGACGGCGGCCTGGTGATGAACAACCCTACGGCGGCGGCCGTCACGCACGTTCTCCACAACAAGCACGATTTCCCGTCCGTGAACGGCGTGGAGGATCTCCTGGTCCTTTCCTTGGGGAACGGATCTTCGAACACCAAAGCGTGCGAGAATCGCACGTGCTCCACACCCTCGGTGGTTGACATTGTGCTCAACGGCGTTTCCGAGACCATTGACCAGATGTTGGGAAACGCCTTCTGCTGGAACCGTACGGACTACGTCAGAATCCAGGTACGAGAAGTGAATGCTTCTGCTTCTACTCTATCTTTTTTCCTTCTTTTAAGTCTCTGCTCTCTGCGTTCTGTTCAGAATTCAGATTCATTCCAGAGACTGTTTGGTTTTGGTTTTACGGAATTGATGACGTGTGCTGTGTGACAGGCCTTCGGTTTGGGAAGCGAAGCAATGAGGAAGGAGGAGGTACTCAAAGAGAGAGGACTCGAATCGTTACCGTTTGGCGGGAAGCGGTTACTGACGGAGACTAACGGAAACAGAATAGATAGCTTCGTGCAACGTCTTGTTGCAACCGGAAAACCAAGCCCGCCGTCTAGTCCCTGCAAGGATTCCACCGTCAACCCTCTCGCTAACGGCCGCTAGTTTTTCATTTCTAGAATTTCTAGTTTTTTTTTTTAGGTTTTAACGCTATAGAGTGTAACAAGTGTTTTTACCTAGTTATCCAGCTGCGTAGTTAATACTAGCATTTAATATTTTACTACTGCCACCTGGTATATTTACTCGTTACCCTCTTTTTCAAATTTTCCTCGCTTCATCCTTATCATTATTTCTTCGATTGAAGGGAGGTTCAGTGGCGTAAATGATCGGCGTTGATTTATCCGACACAGACACAATGTTTTACTTTTTGTTTTTTCCTCTTCGAATGGACATTGTCAAATTCTTAAAATAACTTTCTTTTTACATCACATTATTTATTATTTTTGTTCTTATTTGTCACGAGGTTTTGCTCTGAAAATAACTTTTATTTTTTTTTGCTGAAGGCCAGCTTGAATTTTACACTTAAAATATGCGAGACTGAAGTGTTTGTTGGGTCATGTGTCCCAGAACCTTTTTTTCTTTTCCAGAGTGAATATATGGTACATTCAGCATTTATATGACGCTTCCATGTAAAAAATTTAGCAGAAGTGGAAAACCTGGATCCATATAGTAAAAATGTATTGTTTGTGTTGTCGTTTCTTTCTCTTGAGCGGAGTGCCATCATTTTATGCCTGAGAGTTGTCGTGTGTGGACACGGTCCGGGACCATCGATACTCAATTCTCATTAGTCAGTACTCTCTTCGCATGGTGACGCATGCCATAGTGCAGGGCAAGGCAAAACTATAAGCTGACGTTTCAGGTTTATGATCGCAAGGCTGTGTCACAAATTGTTGCCATTGGATGCCACGCATTTCTGATGTAACTAACAATATAATGTTATGTTCACGACAAATTCAAATATTTTTACTAGTTCAAAGTTCAAATAATAGAATTGTACATAAACAATTTTCAGAAAAAAATTTGACTAAAACCGTTCTTTTTCAAACAACCGTCGTCATGATTTCTTCTAGGAAATTTAAAAGAACTACCTTTTATTTCTCTAAACTTGCTATTGACGTTTTAACAAATGAAGGAAAACAGGACTGATGGGGGAAAAAGGTTAAGTTTTTTTTCTTTTAAAATTTAGTTTTTTTACTCTCTTTACCTATTAAAAATTTCTGTGTCTGCAACCACAGATATATTTACAGCGTTGAATTACCTAGTGGCTGATCCGGTAGTTGAGTTTGGTGATTGCAGTGTAGTACTTCTCATCTCTCCCACTGTTGGCATCACACAACCATCCTTTGGTCGCTTATGGCACAGCATTAAACAGGCTGTAAAATCTGTAACTTTTATGTCACAGTGTTCGTTGGTTTTCCTTGTGGCAACTTTCTATATTTTCAAAAGTTTTGTTAATTGCTGGGGAAAGCTTAGCAGGTTAGGTAGCAGAAGGCTTGGCACGACGTAGCATAATACGCACTCCCGCTGCACCTCACTATCATTAAACTGAACCGATTACGACATTAAGGTAAGTTGAGACAATATTTACAGTTTGGCTCCTCAACCAATATGAATGAGTGTTCTGACACGGGCTTTTAGCCAACCTATGTGATGTAGACTGGCTCAAACTTCTCAGCACAATGTGGGATTCCACGACATTCACACTGTAATAAGTTCTAGTTTTCATCGGGGGGACCCTAACCTTTATCAGCTACTGTCTTTAGGCTTTAGTCCATGTGGAAGCGAATTTCATGAGGGATTCCTCTGCTTGTCAAAACTATTCTCATCCTTCCTAGTTATAAATTACTTCCCACCTCCACTACTTTTACATACAGTGTGCTCTGGTTTCACCAGGATCTGCATTTCGTTTCAGATTCACACCACCTTTTTCCATTCTCATGTCACCTAGCAGTAAAATATAAAACAAGCATAATTTTGCGCTTTAATTGATTTGTTTGTTATGTAATGAGAGCTTACTTCAATATTTATCCCTAAAAAATCCTAAATCAACCAAAATCAGTACCAAATGAATTCTAGCTGGATTTTGAAGGTACTTAATGATACAAATATATCTTTTAACAATTTTGGCTAAAGTTTTGGTTGAAAATCTCAATTATTATATATGGAAATTTTATCACCCTCCTCGTGGTGCGTTCACACTATGAATGCTCAACTTAGTCATTAAAAAAAAAACAAAAAACTATAGAGTCTTATATAGTAAAAATGTTAGCAACTATGTAAAGGTTGAGACATAAGCTTAATGAATGGTCTCATTAGTAATTTAATTTTGAATGGTGACAATCAATCTCCATATTCTTTGCTTATTCATTAAATATTGTAATTTTAAGTGTTTATCCACTAAATATTGTAATTTTAATAATATAGTAGATTACTTGATTATCACTTAAAATTTTAGCAATATAATATATTACTTGATTATCAGAAAAGACATGTATAAGTGAAAGATGTGAGACATTGAAGTAACAATAAAAAAGTTTTTCAATTATTTCAATTCACAAGTAATAGGTGTCAGTAGATTGTATTCAACTCTTATAAATGAACGAGATATTGTAAGTTGGTTTTTGATTTTTCAAGAAATTGATGACTATCCTAATATAACAAATTAGGATATAAGAGACTATTTTTTTGGGTTTTCGAGAAATTGAAGATTATCCTAATATCACAAACCACAAAAGATTAATGTGTTATGGAGCAATTTTCTTCTCAAAGTTCCACTGACTATATAATCTTAAATTTTTCCAAAAAAGAGTTATTTGTCTAGAGTTACCTTTCAAATATCAAACAACTAAAAGTATAATTCCAAATACTTTTGTCTTAGGCGTTACATAAATTAATAAAAAGTATACACATAGTATGAAAGTTTTAATCTTGTAAAGTAAAAATAGATAAGTTGTCCTACCAAATAACTATATTGCTTAGGAACACTAATAAAAAAGACCATTAACAAGAGTTAAGTGATGATTTTGTTCAAGTAGTGTGCTTGTTACTTTAGCTTTAAAGACCAATTTCAACAATTATATCTAATGAACTATTTTCACTAACAAAGAAAAATACCAGATGAGGAATAGCCTACTTCAACTTCAAGAAAATATTTAAAAGCTCGTAGATCTTTTATTTGAAATAAATCTTAAATTGATAGTTGATTTTATGGTTGTTCTCAAATAATAAGATAATTTATATAAATAAGAACTACAAGTTGCAAATATTATTTTTGTAACATAAATAAAGAATAATTATAGAAAGAATGAGTAAAGCCATAGTAAAGCCATAACTTAAACTAAAAAAAAATAAAGAACATATTAAAGAAGAAGACGGAAGTAGATTCAAGAAAATGTATTTGATAGAAATCAAAATAAGTGGTAATAGAGAAAAATGTAACGTTGTATTTTATGTGAGAACATTTTTTATCATATTCTGGTTTAGTATTATTGAATTTTCAATATCATATTTTGCAAGAAGATTTGTTAGAAGATTAATTCCAACTCTTTTTAAACTAGAAAAATAATGCTTTAATAAACTATGAGGATCGTATAACAACTTACTTTAAATTATTTATATCATTTTTATTGATTTGATAATAGATGAATAACTTTTTTTTTACTTTATTTTTGGATATTTGACCTCTTTCATAGATCTTTATAAATATAAAAAAATTACAACCAACCTCTCAAACCTTGAAGAACTATCCTCTCTTTCAATACATTATGATTACCTTAATAATTAAGGCTAACATTTATTTCTACAACAATTTATCTCTTTCAAACACAAAAATTTATTTCCAACACTTCTATTTCAAACCCATCAAGGTTTATCTATTATAATATTAACTAGATTTATCTATTATCCATTCATTAATATTTGATTTATTTGAACGGTAACTTCTTTAAAAAGAAAAATTTCATTCACAAAAGTCAAAATATTTAACATAATCAATTGTGCAGAGTAAATATTAACATCAGACATAATATTATATACAGATTTTTTAAATTTGATATAAACAAGTCATGATTTATGTATCATTCTCGTAAGTTAACTTTCTTCCCTCTCCGATAATAGAAACATAGAAAGGGCAAGTGGTCTAAAGAATTGATTATGAAGTTTTACATGAATAATAGTTCTGAATCTTTCTGCTGCAGTAAAAAGGGAGGGACACGCTTCAAGTTGAACCCACTAAACAAATATAGGTGTAATGGAGATTTGTTTCTCTCTTTATTAAACGATACAATTGTCAGAGAATCCAAATCCTGCTGAATTTCATTAAAACAGTTAAAAATACCCAAGATTTCATAAAGATGTTGTTTTTGCTCAGACCTATCCTTTTTTATAAAATCCTAAAGCTGTAGGGAAAAAAGTGGAGCGAATATAGAAGAAAAATTTAAGAACGGAAAAGAATCAGAATTTAAAATTCAGAGCTGTTTTACAAAATAATTGTAAAATTAGTTAGCTATGTTGTTAGTTCTCAAAAGGAAATGAAGCCGCAGTCCTAGACTTGGCGGCTCCCGGTTGACCCGTTTGGTAAGCTCACCCGTCTGTCATTAGAATCAACTCACAGATTAGATTACACTCACTTCTCTGCTATGCCAACATACAGTAAGTGATATTATTTGAATGCGCTTCTTCCTTCATTATTTTCATACCCATTTTTCTCATATTATTAAAAAATACACCATTCCCATAACATTTAAGGTATTGTTTTTTTATTCTTAAAAAACACGTCTTAGAAAGCATTTCATAATATATGTATTTAAATTAACATTTATTTCAACTTTTAAACTCTAATACTATTATTATACGTACTGAATAAGTTTTCAAGTTGAAAACTAATGAAGCATTTCATATGTTATGTAAATAATTCAATTTTAAATATGTTAAGATAATATCGTTAGAATCTATTAAGAATATGATATATTTTGAAATTCGAAATTTTGTTTTTCAAAAACGTCTCTTTGATGAATTAAGAAATAAATATATATTTAAATTATCTTTTTTCTCCTGATTTAAGTATAATTTGTGGGCATACCGAATATTATATTTATAAATTAAATAAAATTATATTCTTTATTTTTTTATGTTGACATAAAATAAAATATGTCCCATAAGAATGTGATCCATATATATATATATATATATATATATATATATATATATATATATATATACTTGTCTCTTTGGTGAAATAAAAATAAGAACTTAAAATTTGGGGCCTTGGATTGCAACCGGAATTGGTGCATTGTAGGTAGAAGTTGTTCATTTGAAAGAGTTGAACAGGTTCAAAAGTTTGCACCAAAATTAAATCTTAATCAATGCAAGTTGGTGCTCTTAATGTCTTTTATCCATGTTTATCTTAAAGGGAGTCAGTTTCCTCCTCTGGCAAAGCACATATTCTCATTTGCTATATTTTGTCAAGACAAACTTCACTCACAAGAATTGAGATAATTTGCTTAACCATAAGAATCAACTATATTAAATTCTTGTTTTGGATGGTGTTTCTTTAAATGCTTCGTTACCGGGAAATTTAACAAAAATAGATTAGTTGAAGTATTTATTTCTTCTCGTAGTATATTGTGTTAAATATTTATTCAAATATTATATTATGTTAAATAATTATCTAAATAGTACGATTTATTATAACATTTCAGAAGTATCAATTCTTTTTCCTTCATTTTTAAATAAAAAAAAGCAAGTTCAAACTGGAAAAAAAGTTCTGAACTGCTGCAACTAGTCTCTTCAATTTATCTGTTTTCATCATTCTTTCTTTATTATTAACTCCAAATAATTATTATTGAAAAGGTTACTCAGACAACATTCAAGATCAATGTAAGGAGTGTAGTGCAGAACAAGATTTAGCTTAATTAATTGGTTGGTGAGCAATGTCATTCACCACTCGTAATTTCTTTTATATGACCACTAATTTTCACGAATAATTTAAAAATTTAAAGCTGAAGATGCCAAAACCCAAAGGGAATGAGAAGGAAAGGCAACGTGAGTTTGAAGTATCTATTAGGGTGGGGCAGTGTAGAACCCATTTAATTCAGACCCAAGTTATGCTCTTGTTAGTATTAATATAAACTCTCACTTTAATTTTAATTAATAGTATACTCATTTAATTATTCACGTGTTTTTTATTCATAATTTACTCATAAATTATTATTGTTATCTGTAAGAAAATATGAGTACAAAATTTTATGATGAGCCCAAATGAATATTTTATAATTATTGATTTTTTAAAAGTTACACTTAAAATATTTGTAAATTAGTTAACCGTATATATAATGATAAAACAGACGAAGTTGCTCTTGAGTTTTATGCCCAAAAGTATTACGACAAACGATAACAATGGCTTGGGCATGCGTGCACACAACTACAAATTAAATATAGAGACCCACTTAGACATGAAGGGTATAATGAAGCATAAAAATAATTTTTGTTTTGTGACTAATGAGGGATTAAAGGAATGGTATTAGATTAATATCTTATGAACTAAGTTAAATGCTAACTTGAGGAGAAAGAGATAAGATATCCTCGAGAGTTTCTTGGTGAGAAAGTTGACTACATTTCTAACTAGTTTATCTATTTCATTACAAGTTTATCATTGTGGCAGATTATTTTATTTTATATTTTTCAGCTAATGAGTGAAATTTCTCATTTTTTTATTGGAATTTCAAGTTACGATACTATCTATAATTCAGTAGAGTTTATATTATTTATGTAACGTATTTTCACCACGGTAACTTTTTTCTTTCATTTTCTTCCATCTTATTCAGTTATTTTCCTCCTCTTTGTATATAATTTCTTTCATACTAATTACGCTGTTTGTACAATTACATGTGGTAAAAATAATATCTCTTATCTTTTGTGAAGGTGTTGTGAGCTTAAAAGTACTATAGGTACTGTCCTATAAGATGTACATGTCTATGTAACAATTGATGTTATTTCAGGGCATGCCTGGTTGTGGGAGACAAAGGCCATTGAATCTCCTGTCTCTTTGACTTCAGAGTTGGTAAACCTAAATCCATTTAGAGCCATCAATTTTCTCTCCATAGTTTTTACTCTAAAGCTTTGTTTGGTAAAGAGAAAATAAATAAAATAAATGAAAATAAATTAATAGAATAAAAAATAACAAAAGAATTAGATGAACCTTCTCGTTTTCGCTTTTTCCTCTCTTTATGCTTATTTAATGTGAATAATCAAAATTACCTTCCCCTTTGAAAGCTTTATTTTACGCAATTATTTAAGAAAAACATGATCTAAAATTTCGTACTATCTTATAATTTCTTTAATAAAAATATAATATTAATGTATGTTTTCCAAGTTGAGCGTGAAATTTATACTTTCTTTATGTAACAATTATTAATTAATGAAAGCCTTAAAAAGAATTTAAAAGGATAATATGAGTAACTACTACTTCTTCCTTCTTATATCAATTTATTATAAAAAAAACAGAGAATGAGAAAATCTATTTCATTGTATTTTCAGAAAGAATAATAGTCTATTTATATGCGTAAAGTAATCACGACATATAATAAATATGGACAAGCACTTTTATTATTATATCACACGTTTTTCTTAATCCACAGAACAAACTAATTTTGCTTGATTGTAATTAATTAACCTAAGACGTTTATCATTTTTCACTAATGAATCGACTTCATCATATATAAAATCACAAAGTTTTCTAATGCGAGCTGATAAAAAAAAAGTTTTCTACTGCTTAAACTAGGAAGGTTATGTAAAATCACATATTAATTTAATTATTAACCATTTTTGTAAGTCTGAAAATACTCACCACTTTAAAAAAAATGTTTATAATTCCAATAAAATTCTCACTTATTGGTACTTTATTTAAATACATAATGAATCATAACCATTATATAATTATCAGCACCGATAGTTTATAAAAAAAAAATCATGTTATCATAATAACTAATAACTTTTTAAAGGTTATTATATATAACTTTTAAAAAAAAGTGAAAAAAATTATACATATAATATAATTATTTTATTTTATTCAATCACAGATTATTATGATAATTATTATTAAAGATAGTAAATAGTCGGCTAACAATTTACAGTAACATTATGTTATATGACTATTAAACTCGATAAATCATACAAGAAACATTGTGTTTGTTATCTCTGCATTATAATTATTGTTTTTGTTGTTAACTACATTAACCTGATCGTTGATGCTTTTAATTAAATTTATTATCTAAATTTTTAGTTAGTCATTGATAATTTAGACATAAAAATATATTCCAATTGAATTATGTGGAACTATTACTCAGTTTTACACAGGGATTGTATGTATCCAAATTGGAATAATCTGAAGTATAACAGTAACTGCATGTGTGCCACATGTCCTCCCAGTTATCTTCACTGATTCAACACATGGAATTCAATAAGGAGAGAAAGAAGCTATATCACTAAGCTAGTCTGTTTCCTGTACATGTTTTTCAGCAACTTTTTCATGTCAGAAGAACAGAATAATCACTTTGATTTCCACACCAAGCTATCACCCAAATTCTTGCAATCTTTTCCTATAACTTTGTTCCTGCTACTTCAAAAAAGAGTCAATGGAAAGTATATTATTAAAGAGTATACACATATAATTATGTTGTAAACTACACGATCAGTATATATAATCATATAAAATAATTGATAATATGTTTTATTTTTTATACTGTATTATTAATATATATCTACAATGTCTATATCAACAATTTAAATTGTTTGATAACAAATATACAATGAATGGTGGTAATCCAAGTTTTTTTTAATGAGATTGTCAAAAACTCTATACTAATAATTTCAAATAATTTTTTCATAAATATTTGTATAATTATTCATTTAATCAGTATTTTATAAAAAATTATTTCATACTTTCTTTATCAAAAGCTTATTTTGTTCTCGCATAATAATCATTACTCTTGTATTCACAAGTGTGTGCAAGTAAATTGCTAATTAGTTAATGGAATATCCTCAATAGCATTCACTTGGAAGTGTTAAAATTATTCCTTATGTTTTTACTGCATGGGTGATAAATGAGATACACAAGAAATTGATAAAAAAGAGATTTATTTTCAACTTAACTGTTTTACTTGCTTGAATTTCAGCGGATATATATATATATATATATATATATATATATATATATATATATATATATATTATTTAGTCATGTTAACTATACATGATAAAGAGGTATACTTTTCTAATTACATTTGTTGGGTATATACACATTTTACCATGTAAAATTTAGACAACTGTTTTTATTGTAATGCTGAAGAAAAGATGAAGATAAAACAGTGAGTTTGTAGAATGAAATAGAAACTGGTAACTATTTTTTTAGTGTTAGAATAACAAAAATATTCCCACTAGAATAATAATAATAAGTCCTTTAACTTTGACATGTATATAGTTTCAACAACTGAAAATTCCAATAAAGCAGGGACAAGGTAAGAGCAATAAGCAGTGGAAAATAACCTAAAAAAACTGCAAGTAGGGCAGCTGCAGCACGTGAAGTGGAAGTAACTCATCTTCAACACACTCAATACACTGCTGCGAACGACAAAAAGAGTGCGGCAATATCCGTGTTTGGATTAGTTAAAATGTTTTTATCACGTGACAGCTCGGTTTCATGTCAGACTATGTTCCTACGTACCTATGTATTAGGAACACATTGTCATCACAATTAGTTCGTTCTTTAATGATAATTAGTGTATAAACATAGGACAACGTAGGGCAACACCTAATTAACTATAGAATAGATGAAGAAGTGCATTGTGAAAGAATAGGCATGTTATGTCTATGTCCGAAGCTCCATTGCTGCATGAACCACTGCTACAATAGCTAGCTGCTACACTACCAATACTAGCAGTAATTCTTTAAGTCTTCACAAACAGCTATGCTATAGTGCTACTGCTGCTCTTACTGCTACGTAGTCTTGCAGTACTTCACTCACTCACGTGTGAGTCACTGTTGGTTTTTCCTTGTTTCTTCTTGCTTCTTAACATTGGGAAATGCCATTTTTGTCTACCATATCTAACCATAACTCCCAACACTCCTACTTCATTTTCGTTCTTCATCGCTTCACTGTCTATTTTTTCTTCATAAAACTTTAATACAAACGACACCGGTCATGTTATTTAATCATAGATTCTTTTATTTGTAATTCCGTCAATAAATTAATTTTTATTAATAATTTAATGTCAGTGCGGACCAGAAATCAATGTAAATAGTTAATGTTAATTCGAGATTACATCTATCTTCACTAATAGAAAAAACAGGTTGTGTATAAGGATGGTTAAAATTCAAACCAATATAAAAAAAATACGGTCACATTTTTATAAATAAATAAACATATTTCATGTCGATTTCACACAAATCGACGTAAAATTATATATACAACGTCGATTATATAAAAATCGTCATAGAGAAGACAATCAAAATAAAATTTTAAAATTTAAATTTGACGTTACATATATCACGTCGGTTATGGGACTTCAGCCGACGTGATATATTACATACCACATCGATTTTTGGTATAAATCTACGTTATTTATGATCTTGAAAGTTGAGTGAAAATTTGCATAAAATTAGGATTCGATATCATGTCAGTTATTTATTCAAGAACTGACGTAGTATTTTCCTTGAGTTAAAATTAAGGATTTCAAGAGGGATATTAACTCTTACGTTTACATTTTTCTCTTACGTTTTCTTCTCCTTCACCTTCTCTTCAACCTCGTTGCTTCCTCCTCAACCTTGCTGCAATCTCCTCTCAGCCTTCATGTGGTGCCGTTTTTATTCTCACTGGTTGTATTTTGCATGGTGCCACTTCTCATTAGTTTTTATTTGCATCTTTGTTGTTCATTGGTTTTGCTAGGGTTTGAGATGCTCTATTTTGGACTTCTTCCACGTTCGTTTGGTGTGTGCAAACTTCTTGGAGGTGTCGGTTGAATGTTTGGTTCGACACCCCTTGTCTCTTCTCTTTGCAAGAGGTTAACAATTTTGTAAAATTCATTAAAAATGGTTAGAAATTTATTTTTGACCCAACTTTTTTATCAGAATATTGATTTAGTATATATTTGATGGTAGAGTTATTACATTGTATAGGTTTATCATAGATTTAGGGTTTCAAACATTTAGGGCGAAAAAACTTCAAACGACCATAATTTTAAATAAAGAGCTCGGATTGAGACGCTTCAAAAATGAAAGTTGCTCGAAATGGAGTAATGAAGCCGCTGGTCAACCACCTTTGGGCCTCCGAAAATTCTAAAATTCCATCGTTTAGGGTTTTTTTTTTCTTATTTTTCATCCATTTTTCTAGATTGTTGCCTTTGATTTCACATATCTATATTTGCTAGAAAATTTTAAAATTTTGTGGTGTTTTCTTGCATCGATTAGAGATTTATCAATCCAATGTTTTGTTTTAAAAACATGATTTTTCACGTCGGTTGTAAGCTCAAAACCGACATGAAAAGTGCTCTATAACAAACACCACGTCGGCTTTAGCCAAACAATCGACGTGGTGTTGTCTTTGGAGCTTTTCTCTGGACCATTTTAAAATGGGTTCATCACGTCGGTGCCTGGTTTAAACCGACGTGGAGATTGACAATATGACGTCGGTTTCGTAACTGACATGGTATTTGAAAACATTCAACGTCGCTTTGGTCAATGTTGCTTCTGGAATCGACGTTAAGGGGTTCTGAGAACCGACTTTGAAGACCGTTTTTCTACTAGTGCTTATTAGTCAATAATCAAGATTTTTATGCTATGACATATGTATTGGTTCGTAAGGATGTAAGTGTTGATTAATTTGACACTAAATAAAAAAAATATTTTTAATATTAATTTAATTTATGTGATAAGAAATATGAGAAGAGTTTGAATTATGAAAATGTATGTAGGTAAAAGAAGTGAGTGTAAATAGTCTAGATGATTGGAAGTAAATGACATAATTGTAGATGAATAATATGAATAATAAAGAAGATGTGTATAAATAGACTAAGAAAATAATATAAGTGAAGAGGATGAATGTAAGAAGATTTATTTAAAAGTAAAAGAAAAACAAATTGTGAGCATGAAGATTTATATCTTTAATTTCAGATATTTGAATTAAAAATAATCTACTATTTCTATTTGTTGTTACAAATACTCACATATTCTTAATACACAAATTAACTTCATAGCATAAGCTAATCAGTTATCACAAATATTTTCATTAATTTTTAAGAAGTCAAAATGATGTAATAATATATATTTAATCAACACTAACACATTTTTTACAAAAAAAGTAAAAATAATAAAACAATAAAGCTTTTATTAATGAAATTAAATAACATAACCCTGATTCACTAAATAAAACATATTTAATCGGATGCTGACTCTAATATTTTTTTAAAATATTTTTTATATCTCAATGTCCACTTAACCAATAACATAACTTTAAATTTTATAACAACTTATGCATTATATATTATCTAAAACATTATAAATTTTTTTGTGGTATTATAATTGATTTAACCAACTCTAATAAGATTGCATTGGATGATGCAAAAGTTTAGAACATATTTTTATAAGATGCTTATTTATGTTTTTACATTCACAATATTTGTTTAAAAAAATCTAAATTCAATTTCAACCTAATGTGGTTTTTAGAAATGAAAATTAGCATTGATATGAGTAATCATTATATTATCCAAACAAAAGTTAATTATGGTCATGAAAATAACTCCAACCGTCATGGTCCTAACCTACTCAAGAGGGTTTCAGTTTTAAATTTTTGAAAAAGTATTTTGTAAAATAGCTCTGAAGAACTGTTATTCTATAAAAAAATGAATTAAAATTTGTTCGATAAGTATTACATTTCATGTTAAAATAATTCAATACTAAATTATGAAAGTTACATAATTGATTATATATTTTTTTCATTTATTTTAATATACTAATTAATTAAAATAGTCCTAATAAGAAATTATAAAAATTAAATAAACATAATGTTATAGTAAAAATATTCTTTTAATCATTTTCTCTAATTTTTTCTACTCTGGCGAAGGAACACTAGTAGTTGACTTGTGGTTGCGTTGATGGTTGTAAGTTGTAACATAGAGATCCATAAATTGGGTCACACGAGGCCTATAAGATGGATGAAGATCCTTAATGATGATCTTCTTATGGAGTCACTTCCTGCACCCCATCCTTTTTGACCTGCACTTCATTAAATTATGAAAATACCAGTTCTATCCTTATTATTTTTATTTGAAAGAAAGAGGTGCAATGGTAGAGGAGATTCGTGGTTGAATGTTATGTGTGTTTGACGGTCGTCATTGCTTCGGCGAGAGGTGGTGGTGCTGATTTTGAGAGGGAAGAAAAGATGGTTTGGGATAAGCTTTGTTGTTTTTCTTTTTTCTGCATGAGGTGAGGAAGCAACCGTCATTGTATTTTTTTTCTATTCATTCTTTCTATTACAATAAAAAATGCAGGTGGTTTTTGCTATTTGCCTGCAACATAATTTTTTATATGATATAGTGGATCTTAATCATTTTATAATTTTTTAACGTTATCTATTCACAACACTGACACTGTTTATAGTGTATCTAATTTTTTTTTCTTCAACTTAGTTTTAATTTCTTCATAATGTCCATAATTTGATGAAGCCACAACAAAGAATACAACAGAAAAAAGGTAGGAAGAAACTATGGAGAACAAACTGAAAATAGAAATCTTACTTTATTATTTTAAAACTTAAGGATATTTTAGACATTTTACTTATATATATAGTGTGGGTCACAATTTTATAAGTGCAGGAAGCAACTGCCCCACCATTGTAAGTAAGTATTGTGTTTCCTGGCTGGTTGGGTTGAAATTGAAGCCCCCCATGTAGGAGTGATTAACAAAGGCCCAGAAATAGGCCCAAATTTAGTCTGAATTAGAAATAGGCCCAAATTTAGTCTGAATTTGGAATAGGCCCAAATTTAGTCTGAATTTGGGGTTGAGTTTTGAATAAAACGTAAACACTGAGGGTAGGATGGTGATTGGAGGAAATAAAGTGGAGAGAGGAAGCGGAAAACCCACGCTTGGGGTTTTTCAATTGAATGGGCCTATTGTAGAAAAGTAGGGTTGAATGATTGCGGTTTTCGTTTTCCATCATTTCCCTCCCGTTTTTCCACACGCTGCTTCTCACATCTCTATATTTTTTTTTGATGCAAAATATTGAGCCTGCATTAATTTAATTTTTATTTTTCCCCGCTCCACCAGATTCCACTGCCACCTTTAAAGCCTCTAACAACCATTTCCTATCAAATCCAATTTCAGGCACTCCATTTCCTTCTCTGCTCCACACTCTTGCTAGGGTTTCTCTGTTCTCTGCTTCTTTACTTCTCTTCGTCATTGCCTTCTCCCTCAGGTTCACATTCCCTTCGTTTCCTCCTTTCTCGCTCTATTCACTTTTTTTTCTGGATGTGTTTGTTATAATTCTTTCTCTTGGGTTTTAGGGTTTTTCGCAATTTTTATTTTAACTTTCTTTCCGGCCTCCTACCGTTTTTGCTCTGTTTGGTTACGCTAAATTTCAAGAAAACGAAACAATGTTCCCATTCATGGATTTCTCCCCGAACTGGATCTTTGTAATTTCATTCGCTGCTGTTTAGCCTAATTGAATCTTCACTATAGATGTTGAAACAACATTTATCTTTGAAACACTCGATCCATACAGGCCCCTGCTATTTCCCTTTTGTTTTGGGCGCAAGGTTGTTAGTTTTGGGATTTTATATCTAGCGTTGACTTTAGCAAATAATTAAATAGATTTTACGTTTTATTGTTAATTTTTTGTGACAATCAATAACCGGAAGTATATCACACTATTCATATCACGATTCTTTGATTTAAATTTTACAGGGTAGTTTTTTTTTTTGTTGATGTTATTATTATATTATTATTAGTGTTTCAAATTCAAGATTTTCCATGTGCAGTTTTTGTCTTGTATTTATTTGATGGTTGCAGTTACATGTATGGTTTTTGATAGAAACATTTAAAATTTGGCGTGACGCTTGTTTCCAGGTTGTCTTGCTATGGATTCTTCTGCGCAGACATACCAACATCGTCCCCTCACAATCAAATTATGGCCACCTAGCCGGAGTACTAGGCTTATGCTTGTAGAGCGGATGACCAAGAACCTTACAACTCCTTCAATTTTCTCTAGAAAGTACGGACTGCTTAGCAAAGAAGAGGCTGAGGAGGATGCGAAGCAGATTGAGGATGACGCTTTTGCTACTGCAACTCAACATTTTGAGAAGGAGCCTGATGGTGATGGGAGTTCTGCTGTGCAAATTTATGCTAAAGAGTCAAGTAAGCTCATGTTGGAGGTTTTGAAAAGAGGGCCAAAAGTGAAGGAGGACGGAGAATTAATATCTGGCAAGGCTGGTGCCGCTGCTGAAACTGTTTTTGATATATCTGGAGGCCGTAGAGCCTTTATTGACGGGGAGGAAGCAGCAGAACTTTTGAAACCATTGAGGGGACCAAACTCTTATACCAAGATAATTTTTAGCAATAGAAGTTTTGGCTTGGATGCTGCCCGAGTTGCTGAACCCATCCTAATATCAATCAAGGATCAATTGAAAGAGGTAGACCTTTCAGATTTTATTGCTGGAAGACCAGAAGCAGAAGCTCTTGAAGTGATGACTATATTTTCTTCTGCACTGGAAGGCTGTGCTTTGAGTTATCTTAACCTCTCAAATAATGCTATGGGTGAAAAGGGGGTTAGAGCTTTTCGGTCACTGCTCAAATCGCAAATTAACTTAGAGGAGCTTTATTTGATGAATGATGGTATATCAGAAGAAGCTGCAAAAGCAGTTTCTGAATTGCTTCCTTCAACTGAGAAGCTCAGGGTTCTTCATTTCCATAACAACATGACTGGAGATGAAGGTGCAGTTGCTATTGCTGAAATAGTGAAACATTCCCCAGCTTTGGAAGATTTTCGATGCTCATCTACCCGAGTAGGCTCTGATGGTGGAGTTGCTCTTGCTGAAGCACTTGGGGCTTGTAAGCATTTGAGGAAGCTCGATTTGCGTGACAATATGTTTGGGGTAGAAGCTGGGGTTGCTCTAAGTAAAGTTATACCTGCATATACTGATCTTACAGAGATATATCTCAGTTATTTGAACTTGGAGGATGATGGTGCAGAAGCCCTTTCTAACGCCCTCAAGGAATCTGCATCCTCACTGGAAATTTTAGATTTGGCTGGGAATGACATTACTGCAAAAGCTGCTGCTTCTGTGGCTGCCTGTATATCATCAAAACAATTTCTCACTAAGATAAATTTATCCGAGAATGAGCTGAAGGATGAAGGTGTAGTTTTGATCAGCAAGGCACTGGAAGGAGGTCATGGCCAATTACTTGAAGTTGATTTGAGCACAAACTCGATCACATGGTCAGGTGCTAAGCTAGTGGCTGAAGCTGTTATGGGGAAACCAGGTTTTAAGTTGTTAAACATCAATGCTAATTTCATTTCTGATGAAGGCATTGTTGAGTTGAAGAATATCTTTAAAAACTCACCTCATATGCTGGGTTCTTTGGATGAGAACAATCCTGAAGGAGAAGACAGTGATGCGGAGGCTGAAGAAGATGGTGATCATGAGGAATTGGAAACAAAATTGAAGGGCCTTGGAATTTAGAAAGATTCATAGGAGCAAACATGCAGATTTGATTAATTTGTAGGCCAATTAATATTTTCTACAGACGTACTTGTATCAGGCACAATTAGCTAGCTTTTAATCTTTGTATTTTGGATACTCTATTCGATGACTCGACTTTTAGAAGTTTACCCGATATATGCCCTTAATATATCGGGCAAAACAAGAAATGGTGTTAGCTGCAGAAAATTCTTGGCTCTGCCGCGACTTTTGCTTGCAATTTATTTTAGTCTCTGCTGTCTTTCTATATTTTAGCAATTGATTCTATACGCATATTACTTGAATAGCCTCATTCCTGGTCGTGTCTCGTAGGCTACAAACATGCAATAACAAATACTGTATCCACAAGTTATTTGGATCGGTGCGCCGCTAACTTGAATGTAGTTACAGTGTCGGTGCTTTAGTTGAAAATGTTCTGGCGGGGCCTCAATATCTACTCTATCCATGATTTCTTTGCTATTATGTTATCTTTTTCTTTTTGAAATTTGTACATTTTCTGATAAACACCACTTTTGAATGATGGTCAAGTTGTAATCGAAATGATTATTTGCCACTCTTTAAGGAAATGTCACTCAAGTTACTGAAAGAAAGTCATCACGGCAGAAAGTTACAAAATTAATTTTCATACTTCTGAAACTGAAAAATACACGTCCCAATAAAACTGTAGCTTAGCTTGTCTTAATTATTTTAGGCTTTAAATCAAACCGACGGTTAATTTGTTTTGGATATAGGTCAGGTGTCTTTTTCTCCATGGAGAATTTGTATCCTGTCGGTTTAAATGGCTTACTTGGTCATTCACTTGGCTCGAATATCGAGACAGATGTAGGTCTGATTATATCTATTTTTAAACTAAAAGTTTATATTTATTTCTTTCTTAATTTAAGTTGCACAGTGGTTATACCCATACATGAGTTTATATGTTTTCTATTGTCTAAAATATTAAATAATCTTAAAAAAACTACAATAAAAAAATGACATTATCAATTATTTAATTTTAATAGAAAATTATAGTTACATAAATATTAAGATAAATAGAGTATAAGAAAAAGTATAATATATGTTATTTTTGTAAATGTTGAGAGAAAAAGTAACTTAGAAATTTAAATGAATTATCAAATGAGTTCAATTATTATTATTATTATTGAAAGAGAGAATAAAGAAAGGGTGTTAAAAGAAAAATTCTTCAGATGCAATACAACTAAAAATCTAAGAGAACAAGAGAAGATAAATGTTTTAAGTTATCTAATAAACTAAACTTTAAGAACTTACACTCAGATTGAAAATTCGAGATTGGTAATAAAATATTCTTACATTATAAAAGATAAAAAACAAATAAAAATACTAAAATGAAACAGAAATGATTAAATGTTTGTCCTTGAAACGATCTAATTCAATAAATTGAAGTATATTACTGAAATTCACTACATATTTTAAAGGAAATCGCACAAATGAAAAGAAAAAGGTATAATTGAGATTGTGATGAGATAAAATGTATTTATAAGATATGAGATAATTGATAGATATTGAATGAAAAATTGTAGAAGATTCTTAAGAAAAATAAAGATAAAATTTATAACTAATCTAATAAACTAAACGTGCTTTCCTAATTTAAAATAAGAACATGCACCAAGACAAAACTCTGTACATGGATCGAAAGGAGACCAAAAGAATATGCATATATAGATCCAATCTGTATAAATATATCCCAAACAGTAACATAATTATCCGTGAGAAGACTCCTCATGTTTTCTCTATATTAATAAAACAAAGATTTTTAGTGATTATTTAAACACTCAACTAACATTTCTCATTTTATTTATCTCTTGGTTTCTTCTATTGCATTCTATTTCATGTCTGAAATCAATTTTTGTATTAAAAATATCCAACTACACGTCACTTTTTTCTGAATATTTTCCTGGTGGTTCAACTTTTATATATGCACCATAGTTGGTTGTCTTGAACGACGATTTATACTATATCCAATGGTTTTCTTCCTTCTCGCAAAGCCCGGGATTTATTTTTAGTTTAAAGATATAATCGGACTGAATTTGGAATGAATGTAGTTATGATATCCTAACTGAGCTACTTAAGCATCACAAGTTTCTTCCTTTTTATGTTAATAACTCATCATTGAAATTGAGTGACAAAAGATCTTATAACAATCTTGTCTGATATGTGTTACACATTTGGGATATGAATGGATCACACAGACACAGGAACTTTCAATGCCTCTAAAATCTTATCATCTAGCTCGAACTTGATGGCCTTCTTATCTCTCCCAATCTTTACGTACTCCTCAAACCGTTCTTTTAGGTCTTCAGGGAGGTTTGTTGTTGATTGCCATCCCAATTTACTTTTGGCTGCTCTAGGTTCTGCATAGAAGTGCTGCATAATACATTAAGAGGATCGTTAAACGGTTAGGTTATAACCAAGAAGACTGCACAACTTAAACTTGAAAAAATTGCCCTTATTTCTACAAAATGCATCAGCTTGATAGAGCATTATAAATAGGTCTTTGTTGCAAGAATTCATATAGCTATGCATGAGCTCAATCCAATAATCCGTTCAGTGATTTATGTTGTTAAACAAGACATTATAAGTAGGTGTTTTTGTTGCAAGAATTCATAACCATGCATGTGTAATTCTTTTTTGCATGCAAACAAATCATAGAAGTGACCCTTTGGTGTTAATCACTTCAATGATTTGTGTTTAGCAATAGGGTGTTTCCATGCATTATGACCAGGTTTAAAGTATATCAGAAGATAGGGTATCAGTAGCTACATAGGTGCGGAAAGGGAAAGCCTTCTTTGCATCAACTCCAACAGCTTTTGGATCATAATGAACTATGTTAACAGGGCGTCCTGCAGCTTGAGCACAAAGTTTGGCGATTCCGTTTAGAGTCACCGCACGGTCACTGACGCAGTTGAAAATACCACTTGCAGCCTCTGGCTTCTCAACAGCTAGAGTAAGCATTGAGGATAAGTCCCTAGCATGAGTTATGTTACTGAGTTGCAACCCCGAGCCAGGAATTGGCACAGGTCTGTCCCGAACAATCCCTACAATTATGACAATGCACAGTTTTTTCTTGTTACAAAAGAAGACTAGTTGTTGAAACAAGGCTTGGCATGCATTAATGTTCAATAATAGAGTTTACTAAATGTGTTCTTACTGTCAAAAAACCACTCCTCACAGTCTTTGTTGTTGCCAGACCCTATCATGTACTGTGGCCGGAACGCTGCCCAACTTCCAAAAGTTTCTTCAATGTATTTCTCCACCACAACATGACCAGCATCTGCTTTAACAACATCCTACTCCACAGTGCATAGTACTTCAATTTATTTGCCATTGGCATAGTGGTTTTACAAATACTAATGATGAATATAAGAATATTCAACATACCCCTTCAACATGTGGAGGTTCATCTGTTGGTTTGTAGATTCCAGCACTACTGATGAACAAGAATTGTTTGACACCTGAACTCTTGGCCCAGTCAATCACCGGCCTAAAAGTGAAGATTCATATTTATGATGTCTGTGTTAAACATTGCATGTACTAATGTCCATGATCGTTGTTTCTTTAAAAAGAATTCTAAGAGTTGCATTGTGCTAGCATGGAATTAGAACAAGAATTGCACGAACAAGAATTAATACAACAAACCTGACAGTCTCAAGATCCTTGCCATTGTTGTCCAAGACCACATCAAACACTTCCCCTCCTACAACACTCCCCACTTCAGAAGGATTTCCCCATACAGTGCGCCCTCCAGCACTCACAATTTCCTGATTGTTTCTCAAATCATACAATTAAATCTTAACTCAGTGATTGGAATTCACAGCATTTTTTTATTAAATGCAAGTAGTAAATCCCGGAAACATGAATACTCTAAGATAAAAGAATTTATTAAAATTGAGGATCACTAACTGAGAATCTGTTAAAGGGCGGTTTTTTCATCTTGTCTGAGCCTTCTTCACCAACAGTGAGTACGGTGACTGAGTGGCCAGCACCAAGAAGCTCCTTTGCAAAGTAAAAGCCAATGATGGCATGCCCGCCACTGTTGGTATTCACGATGAGCACCTTCTTCTTCTCGACAGAACTGGCAGTGATGGTGAAGGCAGATTGGTTGACAAAGTGTCTGGAACTTGAAGAAGTGTGTGATAAAAAGGTAGGAGAAATTGATAGAGAGGAGGAGGAAGAAAGGGAAGAAGAGAAAGAAAGGCGCGAAGTAGAAGGGTGTGAAAATGGAAGGAGGTTGGAAGAGGATGCAGAGAAGAGCACAGTGGATGAGGAAGAAGCAATGGTGGCCATTGTTCTTGAAATTCTCTGCTTTCAGACAGTGAGAACCAGCAGTTTCAGATAAAGCTAACTCATACCTACCATCCTCATTTCTCACTATTAACGTATGTGGATACAAACACTACAAGAATTTAATGTTCACGACCTTGATCAATTCTTCTAATCAAAGAGGCTAAACTAATATGAACATAAATTAAATTAAATTAAAAAAATATGATGTTTTATTTATTTATTTATTTATTTTTGTTTTTAACAGATGGAATGATTAAAATCAAATAAATGTGACATTAATTTTTCATATCTAAATTTAATATCTAACGATAACTTTTTACCATCACAAAAAGTTAAAAGTAACTAAATTATATTTGTTAAGAACTAATTAATCCATCTTTAGCGTACAAGATCAGAATTTGACAAAAAGTACAAAAACAGAAACCTAAATTAAAATCAATCATTAGTTATAAACTCTGCATGTTGGGATCCCCTGTAGTAGATTGTATGGAGAGAGCGTGAAGTGTTTGATTTTGCGGCTGAAATTTATTTTCATATATTATCCATTAAAATTATATGTTAATAATAATATATTGTAATAATTGAGAGAAGTAAAATGTAAACCAAACCAAACACGCTAAAATCATGCGTGTTTGAGTTCGTACATTATTTTATGTTCCAAACATCATCTAAATTAATAAAAGAATTATATATTTTGGAAAAGATGATTTTCTTGAAAAATAATACTATTGTGTTTGATTTTGATAATAAAGTTATTGAATAAAAGATAATTGAGGTGAATAAAGAAATGAGGTTGATGTAGATAGTGGTTATTGATAAAGAGAGGATAAAGAATGAGATTTGAGTGACGGAAGGAGAGTGGTGTGCGATAGCGCAATCTTCGTTCTGGTGGTTGAATTCCGGAATCCGATTCATGCGATGGTACCATGTTCCGTCACAGCCCCTTCATCTTCACTTGTCGCCGCAATCTTCCCACGCCACACCTCCTTCTCTCGCCCTTCCTCTCTCCCTCTCCGCTTCCCGTGTGCTTCTCCGGTCAATTCTCTCTCCAATGGCTCCTCCGCCCAGTTCAATCCCCAACTCTTCAGCCCTAACGACCCGCCGCAGCCCCGAACGCTGTTCCCCGGCGGCTACAAGCGCCCCGAGCTCAAGGTCCCCACTCTCGTCCTCCAATTGGACTCCGACGAAGTCCTCGCCGCCGACAACCACGCCTTTGCTTTAATCGACAAGGCCGTCTCCAAGTGGGTTGGAATTGTGCTTCTTTCAAGCAAGGAACCAAGCGGTGGCAAGCTCTACGAAGCTGCATGCTCCTTGAAATCGCTGCTTCAAAATCGCGCGTATTTGCTAGTCGCCGAGCGCGTCGATATTGCTGCTGCCGCTGCCGCTAGTGGAGTTTTGCTCTCTGACCAAGGTTTTTTTAACTCTCTACTTCCTCCAGAAATTAGTGTACAGCGTCTGTTTAAGGACTTTTATTTAGAAAAATAGAAAGAAAAATTGAGAATAGATTCTTCTCAAGCTGAATAAATGAATTTTTAGAAGATTTTTAGTTCAGGTTTTTAAACTGCAAACCCAATTATATAGGCTCGGGTGGTGAATCTGGGCACATGGAACACAATTTGACTCCAACCTACCATTTTATATTTTGCTTTCTATGGTGTGCAATTTAATGATTGTATAACTTTTATGTTGTGTAACTCTAGTTCTGATTTTTTAATTATTCATTAATTTTCTTTCGTTTTATTATGATTTCTTGTTTTTTTTTTTTTTTTTTTTTTTTCCAATATTTTTTTTTTTTTTTTTTTTTTTTTTTTTTTTTCTGTACCAATATTTTTATGTTTATGCAATCTTCCTTTTCTTTTCAGGTTATCTCAGAGATTATAGAATCTTGTCGTGCACATGACTATACTGATGTTGTTTTGGTTCATGAACATCGTGGTGTGCCAGATGGTTTAATTGTTTGCCATCTACCTTATGGTCCAACTGCATATTTTGGATTACTCAATGTGGCAAGTATTAGTCTTACAATGTTTCGTTTTGATTTTAGGGGACAATATGCTAATCTGTTGTTTCTTATAGGTTACAAGGCATGAAATTAAAGACAAGAAAGCCATTGGAACTATGCCAGAGGCATATCCACATTTGATTCTTGATAACTTCTCAACTAAGGTATTCATAATTTAGTATGAGCTTTAGTATCTAAGGATGTACTAAGTTTCAATGACAATGATCTGTTGGTTTGTCTGTGGACCTTTTTGATGACTATAGGTCCTGCACTATCATTGGTTCTTATCTTATTCCATAATGTAGGTGTTGGAGTTCAAAATGATTTTAAAGTATTCAAATTTGGATGTAAAATTAACTGGTTCAGGCTGTAGTTGACATGATATTATTGACTAAAACATATTTACATTGTAGTGGATGGATATTAAATAATAAATTCCAATGTTGACATGCAATTGTCATTATTTTTAAACACGAAGTAATATTAAACCCTCATTGAAGCCAGAGTAAGATGAACATGTTATAGCATTGTAGTGTGTTGTTATCATGGCATGTCAAGTATGGAACTGAGCAATCTGGTTGTGATTTGAGTACCTGTACTTAGGTCGTGGTTTGAGCATTTGACGGGTTAATTAGATATAAAATTATTATATCACTCTAAGAGTAGATCATTAGATTAAGTGTTACAGTGGTGAGAATGTTCTGATGCGTGAGTAGATAGACATATAAGAATAGATAAGATGAAGAGTCAATATATTGAGAGAATAGAAGTGGCATCTACTGAGAAAAGGATTGTAGAACTATACCCTAAATGCCTTGTTACTATAATTCCAAATGTTGGGAGCAGTACTGGTAAATGAATCTGAGTTGAGAGGGTGTGCTGTCATTTGTTTGAGCACTGATTCGTGTAAGTTATATAGCTGAATATTTCAATTACGTCTCTTGTAGTTGTGTGCCTTTGAAATAAGAAATTGTATTACTGAGATTCAAACTCCGGTTTTGTTTTGAAAATAAAAGATGCTCAATTACTATTTCATTACTGGTTTTAGATCAACGAAGTTACTTTTTATAATATATTCTTGCATTTTGTATGAAAAATGTTTGAGAGTCTGCCAAGAACCAGTTTACATGTAAAGCATTAGCTATTTATCATTTATAATTGACATATAGGATTGTTTGCCATGGCCTTTCCTTTATGTCCTTTTCTCTTATCTCTTCTTGAGTATCTTTTTACAAAAATATGCTTTAACTCATCTTAAACAAAATTAATTACTGTAGACTACATTACACTGCTGTGAGTACTGACTACTCATCTCGTTTGGAATTCTTTTGGACATTAAACAGTTAGGTGAAAGGTCAGCAAACATTCTCAAGCATCTTTTTCCAGTGCCAAAACCAGACACAAAGCGAATTGTCACTTTTTCCAACCAATCTGACTATATCTCATTCAGGTTAGGTCCATGTATCCAATTTTGTGGATTCAGCCTTCTTTTCAATTGTTTGTTCAGGTTCTATCAAGCATTAACTTTCGCTTGTTGATTTGTTTTCTTTTCATTTTGAATTGTGTCCTTTACATACAGGCATCATATTTATGAAAAGCGTGGGGGCCCTAAATCTATAGAACTGAAGGAAATTGGTCCACGGTTTGAGTTGCGGCTTTATCAGGTTTGCATCACAATTAAGACCACTATTGATTAAACACATTATTGCTACTAGGATTTAAGGTTTTGCTTAAAGCTGTGTAGTGTAGTGATTCTTTTGCATGGGCTATATGATATCTTTGCAATATGTTTTCATCATCATTAATATTTGTCATATGCTTAATTGTGCTTTGATTTCGTGTTTATTTATTTAATTTTATTTAAATGCCATAGTTTTGTAACTTACTAGTTTTTCTAGACCATGAATGTGGCTACATGAAAGCACAGCAGTATCACTTTAAATTGTGATTAAGCATTGCTTTTTAATTTTTGGAATCCATGGGTGAACCACCGGCTAAGTGGATAAAGTGGATACTTTGCTCCCTAACATGCAAGATTAAATACTATCATAATAGTTCATACCTCAGTTTGTTTTTTTTTTTGCTTTTATTATTCTCACACTTCAGCTTTTTTTGGCTTTCATTATTGTCACATTTGCTGGATATCGTTAATTGAAACTGGACTATTCCTCATACAACATCTCCGTTAAACAAGTGCTGTCAGTTCCTGATGTTTTCAAAAACTTTGTTGCAGATAAAGTTGGGAACGGTGGATCAAGCTGAAGCTCAGATAGAATGGGTCATTAGGCCTTACATGAACACAACGAAAAAGCGGAAATTTCTCAGTAATTGATGCAAACATTGTTATGAATTTTGAGCGCGCTTTCACTCACTGTACTTCCAAAGATGTGTAGTTGATGAGGTTGACAAACGAACTAAACTTTTTTAAATGAAATTTATGTAACACTATGTGAGATAGCAAAATTATAAGCTATTGAAAATGGAAACGTACTTGCTTAGTTCTGGATGAAAATAATTATTTTTTAGAATTTAATTTCCATACGGGTATGTTCTGTGATCTTATATATCTTCTTGAGTGTGATATTTCGTTTCCGTCCTTGAATTCATTATATATTACTGATTTTGTATTAAATGAAATGTTTGTTTATAAAGTAATAGGTCATGTAACTGTTCATACTTTTCGGAATTTTGTTTAACTGTGTATTTTTTGCTTTTGGTGGGAAGAGTCTTAAAATATTTAAATTAAACAAAATATTTACTTTATTTTACTGTTTTTGCGTCATCCATGGATGCATGTATTACATGGTAAATATAACTAGTGAAAACTTATTTGATACTTTTTGAATAGAAAAATACACATACACAATCGTACGGATAAATTTGTCAGTATTTGCTCTAAATTGCTTCAAACTTCTCAATGGTTACATCAATTTTTTTTAAATGTGAACTCTCCGAGTTTGTTCTCACTTAACTTGAAATGCTGCTGCACTCACAAGACTTTTATACAATCAAATTGAAGCTTCTGTTTTAGAGTGAAATAAAACAATTAGAAATCTGCAATGTATGTATGAACCTATCAAAGACTAAAAATAAAGGTGAATTCTAGGGAGAACAGAAACAATTGGCCACGATAACTTTTGGTTTTGTCATATTTTTTCATAGATTAATTATATTTCCTTGAGGTCTTTTGTGTTCTTATTTTCTATTTTTAGCATAGATTTGTATTTTCTGTAAAAAAAATAAAAGTTGTAATAAATTTTGTATAAAACCTGTATTAGGATAAATTATTATATTGATTGTTTTGGAGTTTAAATTTTTGTCACGATTTTATTTTTAAAATGTATCTCGAAAAATTAAAGAATGAAGGTATATTTAAATTATATTTAACTTTGATTCCAGACTTATGTAAAACTATTCGACGTATCGAAACAATTTATTTTACTAAGTCACATTCTATTATCAGCTAAACAACACTGTCAAGGAATTGAGAAACTAGAGTTAGCCTTAATCTTCTTTGCCCGAAGGCTCCACCAATACTTTCAAAAACTTTGATATCCTCATTCAAATTGATTATCCAATCAAACAAGTGCGGCAAAAGTTGGAGTTGGCTAGTAAAATGATAGTGTGGTTGGTGGAGCTATCTAAATTTGGACTAAGGTTCAAGAGCCAGGTCCAATCCAAACTCAATTCTTTCACTCAATAATCATATACTTGATATTTTCAATAACCCTTATTATTTAAGCATCCAAGGATTTTTTGTAAATGGATATCTGTTTGGTTTTCATTAATAACTCGGTGTCTTCATCTCAAAAGATTAAGCTTGGCTAGGGACTTGGGGACCTCACTCTTTCCACCTCAAAAGAGAATTACTCCTTTCTAATAAGAACATTTGGTAACCACGGTGGATTCTAGGTAAAAGTTGTTCCAAACCACAATTTTTATGATTCTCACTAGAAGCAGGAATACCATCTCCTCGTCATCAAATCTTGAGATGAATTCTTCATTCTTAAGCTCCCTCAAAACCGACATCGAAAATATTTTTTAGGAAAATGAGGAGATTATTTTGAAGAGGGCAAAAGGAAAACCCTATATTTTGAGTCACACTATCCAGCTAGTTGAAAGGCATTATCAAGTGATGTTATGCATTATCTTCTCTGCCATATTTTTAAAGCTTTGATATCATCATTCAAATTGATTTTCCCACCAAACAAGTGTTTGTATATATAGTTGGAGTTGGTTGATAGATAGTATTACAATTGGTAAAGGTATTTGAATTTGTATTTAGATTTGAGAGCCGAGGTCCAATGACGACTTAAGTCTCATATACTTGATATTTTCAATAAATAGAATTTTCTTGTTAATTTCTTTCTACAAGGAAACCGACTGAACTGTAATAAAACTAAAAAAAGAAATGTTGTTGTATCTTCAAGGACTAAAAAACTTCTTGATGGCTATGAATTCTTTTACACAAAGTTGCTTAATCCAGAAATATTAAGATGTCTGATTTGCAAAATTTAAAAGAAAGAGATGTTTTTGTAATGCAGGCAAGTCAAGAAAAAGCAGTATTTTATCTCTGATGGGAGCAAGGATCTAAATTTAATTAATTTCCATAAAGATTTTAGGGTTCGTGCATCTATTGTTGCAAAACGTACTTTTCCTTTTCTGGGGTTCTTTTTTAGATGTGTTGATCCTCCAATATAAAGGTTTCTTATGATGCAAAGACAGTAAGGCCAAGTACCCTCAAAACAAAACATGCGAAGAGTATCATATCTGACCAAAAGTAGAATCAGGATATCAGTTTTCTCTTCTTCTGTTAGCTTCCAAAGATATTGGTTGTGGAAATATAATCAAACAAGGGACAAAAACATGGTGGTTTTGATTTGGTTTGAACATTTCCAGGCAATCAAAGAAGATTGAAGTGAATCGGTGCAATTATTGTTTTGCTTTACATTGGAAAAGTCAGAGAAATTGGTAGTGGGAAAACAGCTGCTCTGAATTTGATATAAGGAGTAAAAGATTAGTTTGAGTGTATTACAAAGACCTGTACTGTATATACTTGTAATTAACTTTTTGTATTTTGTTTGTGTTTTTTATTTATATATTTTTTTATTATTGATAAAAAAAGACATTTTTATTTATATATTCTTTGTTACTGATATTTTTTATTATTAATAAAGAAAAGAAATTATGTAAGGAGAAGCCTATGGAGATGAGTTTTCTATTCCTTTTGTCTTACCTCAATATTCATCATTGAGCTTTATAATGGTTGTTTTGTGACTATCTATTCATTTTACTAATGACTGATAAGTATTTTATCTGGTTGAATCCCCATTCTAAAGCATTATATCTATTATCTTTTTATCTCATTATCTTTCTCTTCTTTCTTCCTATCTCTTTTTTTCATTTTATGAAAAACTCAACACGATATTATCTTTAATTATATAATTGTCAGAATTAATCCATATCTCCAATTTTAATTAAATTTAAGTTTTTTTTACCAGTAAAAACAAATATATTAAAAGGAAAACATAACAAGAGTGCTTTAACTTTTATTAAAAAAAACTATTCATAATTCACAACAGTCACCTTATTAAGAGATATAAGCATCTCCTAGAGATCGATTTCCCTTATTCAAATCTCTTCGAAAATAAATGCTACATGTATAACATTGAAGTCATACAAAATAGTTACTAAAGCAAAGGGGTTGAGGAGAGTAAATAAAAGAATTCATCCATCTATATATACCTAAACTTCTCTCCCAATTTTTATTTGATAATACTTTAATTGTATTTAATAAAGAATTAAGCTATTGAAATGAATGTTATTTCTGTATTTTTCAATATGAATTTTTGACAATTTAATATTGATTTGTAATTTTATATTTATTTCATAATTTTATATTATTTAATATTAAAAATAAAAAAATGATAAATTATTACATTATCTATACCTATATATTTTATTTACATCTTAAATACTATTATATCTGTTTGTGTAATTATATATACACATAATAGTTATAATAAAGGGAATATCAAATTCTTTTAACGTTGATACAAAAAATTGAGCCGATATATGTTTGATTAAATTTAATGTTATTTACATATAATTTTTTATAATTAATATTAATATTTTTTATAAAATTAGTAAGAAATAAGTTTACATTTTCATGTGAATTTTGAAATTTTATTTATACTTAGAAGATTTCTTACTAGACTATTTATTTGTCGTAGTTTTGGACGTTAGGCTTCCTATATAATGTGACACAAATTTAAAATTCTAAAACCATATTATGAATAATGTCTTTGCGATATTTTTTTAATAACAAGAGTAAAAAACAAATGTCAAAACTTTAAAATTTCTTAATAATGTTTAATATTTTAATAAAAAAATATGAAATAGAATATTAAGACTAAAGCGATGATTGGTTGATATATAATTTTATTTTGGCCCCAAATACTACTCCTGCTGACTTCTCATTCGTCATAGTTTTGAATGTCACTAGTAAGACAAATTCACAATGCTTTCTTTGTTTTATTTGGTTGTCTTACTAAAAAGAAATTCAGCATTTGGCACTCATAGTCAACTTTTTAAATTACACATCAAAACCATATATTATATAGTCTTGGTTTTACGAAGACACTGCTATGGTCCTGATTTTTCATTAGTCAAAGTTTTGGACATGTAATTCAAATATTTAATCCTAAATTTGATAACTTATTAAAGACTAAAATTATATTTAATCAAAATTAAAAATATAAAAGGTTTAAATAATCAGAATTAATTATTTTAAACTCTTAAATTTTAAAACTAGTTTAGTTCTTGAATGAAATTTGAATTATTTGGTTTTGTTGTTCTAATTCTTTAAAGTTTTGGAGTTTTTTCTAGTCCTTTTTAATTATTACTTGGAGTGCAAATCATTTTAAGTAAGAAAAATTATCTTTGAGAAATTATTGTACTTAAGCTATGCTTAAAGTTGAGTAATAGAAAAAAATGGGTAACTATGGTTGATTTCACTGAAACTTGGTGAATATTGGAATAAAGAGTCATTATAAATTAGTTTTGAAACTTGATAAAATGATTACTTTAATATAATCGATTTGATATATGTTTTGAATTCAAGATTTGCTCTCATGAATGATATACTAAGCTTTGAATGAAAAATGCTTATAATATGAAAGTTGTACAGTAGATGATTGTAATTGGGTGTTTTGAACTTGCTATAAGGATGTTTAAACTAATAAAATAGACTTTTTGATGGGTTTTGAATTGTGTTGAGTGGCTGCATAAATTTATTTTTGGGATATTTTTTCTCAAGTGATATACTCTCGCTCGAACTTAATTTAAATACAAAGCTTACATTTTGTATGTTATTTTTTTTTTCAGACGACAAATTAACTTAAGCGAGTGTTCTAATTGAAGGGTTTATGCTTAAGTAAGAACAAGACCAAATAACCCTTCTTCTCTGGATGAATCTCACTTAAGAGAGATCATATCATTCAAACAATATTTTCAAATGTTAATTCACTGTATAGTTCCATTATTCAAGACATGATGTGATGTTATGGATTTAAATAATGTTATATTAATTTAAATGTTATTTGAATAATACATTGTATAGAGATGGTACATCACTACTTGTTACAATGTATATATATAAAGTACATACACTTGTGTTTAACAAATATATCATAGATTTATTAGTGTGTAAATCATATAGATTAAGAAACTAAAACAATTTAGTAAATATGTGGAACACATGTAAGTGTTTAAATATTGAAGTGTAAAACTTAATTTCATCTATGATTCTCAGAATGCTAACTGAGGAGTCTTTTATAATGACTTAGATGTTAATTTTTGATAAGAGACATCTAATACGAGTTTTTTATTTTTTTAAGACATCAGTATATATTAATTATTGAATATTCTTTATGTATATTAATTATTATATATTTATCTATATATACATATATTAAAGTGATTTTTAGAAATTTTGCAAATAATTAATTATTTTAGATAATAGTCTGTTTAGTAAAAAGAAGTATTTAGACATTTTGTTTATAATACAATAAAATAAAGAAAGGAAAGTTCGAGTGAAAAATTTTAATTTGATGATGTTTTCAAATTAAGGTGGGGAAGTTGTACTGAAAATGGCCAAGTCAACTGTTCAACTGTTCAACTGTTCGTAAGTTGCATAGACGAGAAATAGGACTAATAAACTTTTATGTGAGTGCCAAAACATCTATTTCTTTGATCAATACTTTCGTGAGTTAACGCGTTGAAATGAAAATTTTGAAATGGACAAAAAAGCAGAATTGACTGACCAGTTTGAATGTAATATAGAATTTGATTGAGAGGATGATTGCAGTAGTAACCATAACAAACCTACAGACAGAATCACAATGGAAAGCCAACAGATTCTCATGCTAATGATTTACACTACTTTCTTTTGTTTCATGCCCACTTCCTCTCATCAATATACACTTACCATTACCCCAAAGCAGTCCCTACAGTATCATGACACCCTTGTTTCTTCAGCAGGAACCTTTGAAGCTGGATTTTTTGACTTGGGAAACTCAAGAAGACAATATTTTGGTATATGGTACAAGAGCATATCACCTAGGACTA
>Ga0209489_101836_pt1 | contig 43687 bp, 19 predicted proteins | sample SiratrowhiteBW_FD_187527 | JGI IMG/M metagenome (GOLD analysis project Ga0209489, IMG submission 187527) | Root nodule microbial communities of legume samples collected from California, USA - Siratro white BW (SPAdes) (version 2) | ecosystem: Host-associated > Plants > Roots > Nodule | place... | reverse complement strand
AAAAAAAAAAAAAAAAAAAAAAAAAGTAAAAAAAAAAAAAAAAAAAAAAAAAAAAAAAAAAGAAAAAAAAAAAAAAAAAAAAAAAAAAAAAAAAAAAAAAGAAAAAAAAAATTTTTTTTTTTTTTTTGAGCGAGATGCAAATAAAAAAAGAATTACACATCATTTTCTTATTTTTTATTGTATGTTTTTTTTCGTGTGTATTTTGTTATTTTTCTTTTCTTATCTATTCCATTTAAATATTTTTATGCAATATTTAAAAGAAAAAAGTTTTGACAATAAGTTTTACATTTTATTTGTATTGTTTTCATATTTTAAATAATTTTTTTTATTAAATTCTCAAATGACCACACTCATCATGCAGGATTTATTTTAAATAATTTTCGATTAAATATCTAAATGGTCGCATGCGTCATACGAGATTTAATTCAAAAAGTTTTAACTTCGTGTGGAATATCAAAAGGTTGTACGCGTCAAGCGATATCCAAGAATGAAATTTAATCTTCAAAAATAATAAACATATAAAAATTCAAAAATAAAATTATCAGGTTTCTTAAAACAACTCATCTATCCTTCATAACTATGTATGCCCTAATTCTCCATTTCTTTCAATGGAGATACGTAGGAGTGAGGTCAAACCTTGTCGGATTCCCTTTAATTTGAAATTCATTTTTGTTTTATTTTATTTTAAATTCTTTTTGTTGTATTTTTGGATGTTGCTGCTTTATTGTTTTGTTACTATTATTTTTGGAAATTTAAACATTCTAAAAAATCATATTTGTTGTTATTATAAATATACTCCATCTCATTTTTCACTCCTTTCCATTTTAAATTTTTTCCATTTTCGAATCGCTATCAGTCTAGTCGTTGACGAGGTTGTGACAGGAAGGTAAAAAATTGAAAGGCAAAAGGTTGAGAAGTGAAAACTTGAAAGCAACAAGTAATTGTGCCAAGAAAAGTTATTTTATGTTAATTAATACATAATCATATTTATTAATTTAATTTAATAAATTAAAATTTGAAGTATAATTATATTGATTTTTTTTAAATATCAAAAAAATATAATTTCATATAATAGAAAATGATAGAAGCAAATAAAGATTATTCAATGAATTATCACATTATGTTAATATCATTAAAATCTTTGTAGAGAGTATTTACTAAAATTCTTCAAGATCCATAAGATATATTCCTCCAATATATACTCCCATATTTATGTTATTATAATGAATGTTAATATATAAGATTTATATTTTTTATATATCTTCTAATAAAGTAACATATTTCTCTTGTCTTGCTTTATTTTAAATGTTACCCAATATTAAGATATATGCAAAGATAGTTATTTACAATTAATATATACATGATAATTAATTTTGTTATAAATGACCGAATGAGAGTAAAAAACTTTTCTTTAAAAATTTTAAAATAAATTTAGAAACTTACATATTGATTATTTAGGAAGTACTCACTTAATTTTTCTCATTGGGTACTCATATACTCTTAAATATCTCTCCATTTGAAACACTACTAGAAAAATCATTGATAGTGACCAAAAACTCTGTCACTACATGACCAAAATCGGTCACTGATTAAAACAGTGATCGATTTAGTGACCAAACGCATTAGTCGTTATTTTACTGGTCGTTGATGTATAGTGACCGAATCTGTGACCGATTCTGTGACCGAATCTGTGATCGATTTTGTGATCGATTTTAAAAATATTTTAAAAATTTCCGAATATTATTTTTACTACAAAAAAATTATTATGTTAAGACTAGAACCCAGGACCCTTTAACAGCTTGAGAGAGCCTATAACCATAAGACCAAAACAACTTTTCTGTCATGTTACGATTATTATTAGATTATTATTATAGTCATTATTATAATTACAATTACAATTACTATTATTATTTTTAGCACCAGGAGATGCTATATTGATTTGATAAAGCAAAAACAATTACAACTAAAGCTGCTGAGTTAATTTGAAGAAACCAGTCATGTTGACCAAGTCAAGACCGAGTACTTTCAAGTGAAGATGTATGGAGTTTGCATGGAGATTGAAGTTTTTGGGTCTAGGCTTTAGGTGGTGTTGGTGTGTCTAGATTGAGGTTAAAAACTCTAATGATAAATGTGTTGATCATTGATAAGTTCCACTGTGAAAATTGGCTTTAACAAGGTTTTAAAAAATCATTAAAATCATATTTGAAATTTTGATAAACTGTTTTAACTATCTTTTCAAAATTTAGTCGACTGAGTGTCAGATTAATCGACTAAAGTTTGACAGTTGTCACTACAACTGTTTATATAGCTGGTGCATTTTCAAAAGAAGAGTACAGAAAGAATTTTTAAACATACTACTATGAGTGAGTTGAGATTTTTCAAAGCAAGAGAAAACGCTACCACCTTTTTCAGATCAAAATCAATTTGAAGTTTTCAAAAAATTCATCAAGAACTAAATTTTTGCATTCTGTTAGAGCATGAAAACTGACTGCACATTTCTACATCATTGATCTGACCTTAGTCTAAGCACTCTATACCTGTTTCTTCTTACATTTCTTATCTGTTGTATAGAGTCGCTTGTGTTAGTTGATTTCTGTGTAAATCTTTCAATTGTATTAAAACTGCTACTGTGTTCTTGAATTACTGGGGTGTAATTCATGGTACAGTGAGTCTGTATTGGTGGTTTACCTACTTCGGGGAGCAATGTGAGGCGTTTCTTGGTTATACAGTGGATTCTGTAAAATTGTGACTTGCTGTAGGTTTCAACAAGGGTGTTCTTGAAACACACAGTGGGTTCTGTGTGGTTTCTTGGTCTGCTGTAGGGTCAGCAGTGGTCTGCTATAGGGTAAGCAGTGGTCTGCTGTAGGGTAAGCAGTGGTCTGCTGTAGGGTCAGCAGTGGTCTGCTGTAGGGTCAGCAGTGGTCTGCTGTAGGGTCAGCAGTGGTCTACAGCGGGGAGCAGTGAGGCGTTTCTGGGTTATACAGTAGATTCTGTATAACTGTGACTTGCTGTAGGTTTCAGCAAGGGTGTTCTTGGAACACACAATGGACTCTGTGTGGTTTCTTGGTCTGCTATAGGTTCAGTAGTGGTTTGCTGCGGGGAGCAGTGTATTCTTGTTGTGAGCAAGTGTTGTAAACTTGATCAGTTTGATCATTTTTAGTGAATCCTTACTGTATGTGACGGACTGGACGTAGCCCGTTTTGTTGGGTGAACCAGGATAAAATCCTTGTGATTTTGAATTTTCTTTCTCTTTCTTGATCACTGATTTAATTGATTGGTTCACTGTATACATTGTTTTTCAGAATCGATAACTGGACTCTATTGGTTTAAGACTTAATCATTTTTTAATAATTGTTTCTTTCATAAAAAGAATTTTATTTTTGATTGGTTCTTAATAATTCAAAACTGTTAACTGGATTGAATCTGACCAGTTCATTCTGTGCTATTAACTTCATTCTGTTTCAGTGTGATTAATTAGATCGCTTCTGTAGTTGCATTTTAATGAAGTCTGTCTAAAGCATTTGAATTCTGATAAATCTGTTTTGTTTGCTGTATTGTGTTGTGACTTGATTGAGTTCTGTTTACTGATTCATTCTACTGCATTGCTTAGTAAAGTCAATAAAGATCCAGTCTATCAAACTGAGTTGCATTTTCTTAAAAGTTCAAATAGTTTTCAAAAAGATTTTGAAATCCAATTCACCCCCCTCTTGTATTTCAGCCAAAACAGTTTCTTACAATTGGCATCAGAGCTAGGACTTGTATCGTAGTTAAGTTTTGTTGAGGGGGCTTCAATAAATAGAGCTCCAATGTTTTCTGGTGTGAATTACCAAATCTGGAAAGTCAAAATGCGGATCTTTATTGAGTCTATTGACAGAGGCATTTGGAATGTAATAGTAAATGGACCGTGCGTGCTGTTTATGGTGTGTCTATGATTGTATTTTGTTTGATATAGAGAATAAGCGTGTGCAGTATGATTGTATTGCCAAGAACATTATAACTTCTGCCTTGAATTTGGATGAGTTTTTCAGGGTGTCTCAATGCAGCTCTGCAAAGGAGAAGTGGGATGTGCTGGAAGTCACTCATGAAGGCACGAATGATGTGAAACGGGCAAGGAAACATGCGTTGATTCAGGAGTACGAGTTATTCAGGATGCAACCAGGAGAAGCAATTGCTGATGTGCAGAAACAATTCATTCATATAGTTAATCACCTGATCGGACTGCGAAAGCAGTTTGATAAAGAGGAGCTGAACATCAAGATTCTCAAATGCTTGGATAGAAGTTGGCAGCCCAAGGTGACAGCAATTTCAGAAACCAGAGGTTTGACAACTCTCACAACAGCTGCATTGTTTGGCAAACTGAGAGAGCATGAACTTGAGATGACGAGGCTGAAGGAAATGGAATCTACTGAAAAGAAATCCATAAGCCTTGCACTGAAATCGAAAGCTGCTGAGATTGAAACCAGTGAAGACAGCACTGAAGATGATAGTGAAACTGAGAATCTCAATCTACTGACCAGAAGATTTCAGAAATTCATCAAGTTGAAAAGTATATCAAAGAATCAACAAAGTAAAAGGTACAATAAGAAATTTGATTTTTTTTCTGCTAAGCTTACATGCTTTGGTTGTGGCAAGCAGGGACATATAAAAGCAGATTGTCCAAATCTGTCCGACAAAGAAAAACCTATTGAAAGGAAGAGTTACAAAGCTGGAAAAACTAGAAAGGCTTACATCGCATGGGAGGACAATGCTTCTACCTCCAACAATTTATCACAAGAGGATGTTGAAGCTAATCTATGTTTGATAGCTGGAGAAGATTCTGAGGTCTGCTTGGCATCCAGTAAGCTGATGTGGTATCTGGACAGTGGATGCTCAAAGCATATGACAGAAGATTCAACTCAGCTGATTAATACCAAATGGAAATCTACAGGATATGTGACATATGGTGACAATAACCGAGGCAAGATACTTGGAGTTGGTGATATTGGAGGAAACGACAGAGTAATCATCAAAGATGTACTCTTAGTAAAAGGATTAAAGCACAACTTGCTGATCACATTTAAGCCTGCCCAATGTCTCATAACAGATTCAAAATCTGCTGAAACAGTTCTTGTAGGTAAAAGAGTGAGTAATATTTACATGCTTAATGTTTCTTGCATATCATCTAGCATGAATTGTTTGCTATCCCGAGATGATGAATCTTGGTCGTGGTATAGGAGACTTGCACACATACACATGCATCATTTAAATAAAATTGCATCTAAGGATTTAGTAATTGGTCTCCCTAAGCTTAAGTTCGAGAGAAAGAAACTATGTCAAGCATGTCAAAGAGGAAAACAAACAAAAAGCACTTTCAAACCTATAAATGTGGTTTCTACTTCTAGACCACTTGAGATGCTTCACCTAATTTATTTGGTCCTTTTAGAACAATGAGCATAGGTGGTAATTTCTATGGACTTGTAATTGTTGATGATTACTCACGTTTTACGTGGACCTTATTCATTTCTTCGAAAGATAGGACTTACCATATGTTTAAGAATTTTGCCAAAGTTGTACAGAATGAGAAAAACAACAACATAGTGTCTATCAAATCAGATCATGGCGGAGAATTCCAGAATGAGAAGTTTAATAGGTTCTGCAGTAAGCTGGGAATCAAGCACAACTTCTCAATACCATGAACTCCACAGTAGAATAGAGTTGTAGAAAGGAAAAATAGATCTTTGGAGGAACTGGTCAGAACGATGTTGAATGAGACTGGACTACCTAAATACTTCTGGGTAGATGCTGTCAGCACAACATGCTATGTACTAAATAGAGTGCTAATCAGACCTATACTGAAGAAAACTCCATATGAACTGTTCAGAGGAAGAAAACCGAATCTGTCTCACCTAAAGCTCTTTGGCTGTAAGTGTTTCATACTTAATAATGGGAAGGACAACCTGGGTAAGTTTGATTCCAAGTCTGATGAAGGTATTTTTCTGGGTTACTCACAACATGGTCATGCTTATCATGTCTATAACCAGAGGACTATGCTGGTAGAAGAATATGTACATGTGAATTTTGATTAAACTAACCAAGTTGTGCAAGAAAGATCTAAGACATGTGTAGATGATGAAATTCCAATTATTCAACAAGCTGGAACAGAATTGGAAAATAAGACTAAAGAAACTAGTGTGCTACCAAAAATTCAGTGAACAGAACCAGAAGATCAATCTGCTGAACAAGAAGTTGTTACTGACAGGATCAGTTCAGGATTGCCTAAGGAATGGAGAGTTCCTAGGAATTTGTCATTGGATAGGTGTAGAAAGGAGTTTCAACTAGAAGTACACTAAATCAATTATGTGAATATATGACATTTGTTTCACAAACTGAACCAAAGATTGTTATTGACGCACTGGAAGACAACAGTTAGATAACTACTAGGCACAAAAAACTGAACCAATTAGCCAGGAATGAGGTCTGGACACTTGTTCCAAGAACAAGTGGGATGAATGTCATTGGCACCAAGTGGGTGTTCAAGAACAAGTTAGATGAACATGGTGTTATTGTGAGAAACAAAGCTAGATTGGTTGCAAAGGGTTACAATCAGGAAGAAGGAATTGACTATGGGGAAACCTATGCACCAGTGGCAAGACTTGAGGCCGTGAGATTGTTGCTAGCCTAGGCAAGCATGAATATATTCAAATTGCACCAAATGGACGTCAAGAGTGCATTTCTTAGTGGCTACATAAATGAAGAGGTGTATGTTAGTCAACCTTAGGGTTTTGAGGATCATAAGCATCCCAATCATGTCTTTAAGCAAAAGAAAGCACTATATGGCTTGAAGCAAGCACCAAGATAGTGGTATGAGAGGTTGAGCAGTTTCTTGCTATCTCATTCATATGAGAGAGGCAAAACAAATAAGACATTGTTTATTAAGAAAGCATGATCTAATATTATTCTAGTTCAAGTCTATGTAGATGATATTACCTTTGGATCCACTAATCAAAATTTGTGAAAGCAGTTTGTTGCAACTATGCAGGAAGAGTTTGAAATGTCCATGATGGGAGAACTCAACTACTTCCTTAGATTGCAATCAAGCAACTGAATCATGGGACTTTTCTAAGTCAAACCAAGTACTGCAAGGAGTTGCTGAAAAAGTTTAATATGGAAAGCTATAAAGAAAGTGTAGCACCTATGGCAACTAACTGTTATTTGGATTCAGATGAGAAAGGAGCCAGTGTGGATCAGACTAAATTCAGAGGATTAATTTGATCATTGCTCTATCTTACTGCCAGTCGACGAGGTATCATGTTCAGTGTGTGCCTTACACTAGATTTCAATCCAATCCTAAGGAGTCACACTTCACTGCAGCAAAGAGAATTATGAAGTATTTGCAAGGAACTATAAACATCGGACTATGGTATCTTGCTGATGTATCTCTCAATTTAGTAGGATATTGTGACAACACCAGTGTCATTAATCTTACAAAGAATCCAGTTCAACATTCTAGGACTAAACATATTGAAATTTGCCATCATTTCATTAGAGACCATGTCACTAATGGAGATTGTGAAATTCAGTTTGTTAGTACTGAGAATCAACTTGCTGATCTGTTTACAAAACCCTTGAGTAAAGAAAGATTCAATTTTCTGACGAATGAACTTGGTATACTGGATATCAAACATGTGCTGTGAATCATTTATATCTTATGTTCTATTTTTTTTTTGTGGCACTTCACAGTTCACTGCACCAGATTCAATTTTATAATATTTTATTTATTTTTACTATATAAATCATAACTGATTTAAATGGAAATGTTGAATGCATGTGAAATTGGATGAGAGTTGAAATCCAACTAGAAGGGGGTTGTGTAACTGAATCAGTTAGACTACAACCAAGATCATTGCAGAATAGTGAGTTGTTGACTGAATAAGACAAAATTGACCAAGGTGACGCTCAGCATGTGAAGCGAAAGAGTTTCCAGGACTCCACGTGGCGCTGAAGTATTGGCAGTCAACAAGCAAAAGTTGTTTTTGAGGGAATCTCTGCAAAGCTAAGTATCTCAGTTTATTAGAATGCTGATAGCGAGTAGTATCTCAATCTGTTGGGATTTGATGTTGTGCAACTGTCAATCTGTGCTCTAGGGTGTAGTGCATTAATCTGTCTTTAAATTGCTAGCTGAACATGCATACATTCACACACCACTTCACGAATACTACTTGTTCTGTGTGGAAATCCAGTTTATTTCAAATCAGTGCAATCTAAATGGCATCATCATCCAATCCAAGAAAGAGAACAAAGTTGGTTGTAGTTAAGAATGCTGGTTCAGATGAACCAAATGAGAGTGATTATCTTGAGAGGTGGTTCTGCGGAAATCTGGAAAGCATTACAAGCTCTACAGTAGGAAGATAATCATTTCTCCAAAGATGTTAAGCCTAGATTGGCTTAAAGAAGAAAAACTGGGTGAAGTAAGAAGTATGCTGAAATTCCAAAAGCTGGACCAATTCCTGAAGCTGACTGGAAATAATTATCTAGATTTGGTTAAGGTTTTTCTAACAAATATGTGGTATGATGATGAGTGCGTATACTCACAGGTGAAAGGAATTGACTTTGCTATTAATAAGGATGTCTGGATGAATGTCACAGGCTTGAATAATGAAGGAGTTGTTGTGACCAGAGGAAATTCTGCTGATTTGGGAAGTTTCAACAAGGTGCAGTTTTACAAATCTTGCCTTAGAGATCAGTCCTCTGTGTCCAGAACATATAATGTTGGTGGTTTAGCAGCAATACCAAGAATTCTGGCCTACATTGTCATCTGGATACTCACACCGAGAGGCTTCAATCATGCTACCTTGACTAAGGAAGACTTGATTCTTATATACTGTATGACGTCCAAAATTAGAGTCAACTGGATTCAAGTTATTTGTGATCACTTGTTCAAAGTGGGCAAGAAGTTAGAGTATCGCATCCCCTATGTGATAATGTTATCAAAGTTTATTGATTACTTTGAGATTGATATTGAGGACGAGATTGTTGAGGAAGTCAAGGCAATGAATCAGATCTCCACAGCAAATTTAACGAAGATCGGGCTGGTGAAACTGAAAAACAAGAAATGGGTATGTAAGGCTGATGAACAAACAATTGATGATGATAATGAGGAAGATCAACTGAAGGACAGTCTGAGGAATCTGAGGATGAAGCTGATGAAGCTAATATAGATCATGATCAAGCTGGAATGGCGAGTGAAATACCCACTGCTGCTGCTGGACAAGATTATTTTGCTGGATTTGAACAAAGGATGTTCAACCAATTGAACAACATGCAGGACCAACACCGTGTGCATCACGAGTACTGCCAGACACACTTCCAACTGATTGAGAACCAATTTGATGATATACAGTCCAAGATTCAGACTTTATTCTTCCCATTAGATGAGTAGACCATGCATTGCATAACTAAGTCGTTGTCTCTATCGATTTGTTGAAGACAATGGGGGAGAAGTTTAGGTTGTGTGTTGGTTGTTTAGGCTATGTGTTGAGGAGAAGTTTAGGTTGTGTGTTGTTCGTGCTTGGCTGTTTGTTTAGGTGTTTGCTAGGTTTTTTATGCTTGTGTTATGTTTAGTACGCTAGTTTGCTGTTTGTACTTCTGCTGATCTGCTGATGTTGTAACTGCTGGTTTATCTAGCATGTTGGAATTGCTCTAGGACTAGTTATGATTATTCAGTGTACTGTTTATTCGGCTGATTAAGTCACTCATATTCTGCTGCTCGAAATGTAACATTGTTTTATATGAATGGAATTTGGAAGTACTATGTTTATGCTAATTCTAGTTTTTTTTTTCATTCTTTAAAACTATGATCGAGGCAATGGATTATGGAGAAGTTGCTGGATTATGGGGGAGTAATTGCATAAATGCAGAATTGTTGATCAAAACTAGTTTGAGCACGAGATTGGGTGAAATCTGATTGATTATAGTTTGATCAATTTACTGGAAACTGTTTACTGAACTTGTTCTTAATACAGATTGCTAATCTACTGCTATTGAGTTCAGTTGTTACAGGTTTGAACTAGACAGCACAACACACCATTGTTTGTCTTCATCAAATTGGGGGAGATTGTTAGCACCAGGAGATGCTATATTGATTTGATGAAGTAAAAACAATTACAACTAAAGTCGCCGAGTTAATTTGAAGAAACTAGTCATGTTGACCAAGTCAAGACCGAGTGCTTTCAAGTGAAGATGCATGGAGTTTGCATGGAGATTGAAGTTTTTGGGTTTAGGCTTTAGGTGGTGTTGGTGTGTCTAGATTGAGGTTAAAAACTGTGATGATAAATGTGTTCATCATTGATAAGCTCCACTGTCAAAATTGGCTTTAGCAAGGTTTTAAAAAATCATTAAAATCAGATTTCAAATTTTGATAAACCGTTTTAACTGTCTTTTAAAATTTAGTCGACGGAGTGTCAGATCAATCGATTAAAGTTTGAAAGTTGTCACTACAGCTGTTTATATAGCTAGTGCATTTTCAAAAGAAGAGTACATAATGAATTTTTGAACATACTACTTTGACTGAGTTGAGATTTTTCAAAATAAGAGAAAACGCTACCACCTATTTGAGATCAAGATCAATTTGAAGTTTTCAAATAATTCATCAAGAACTGAATTCCTGCATTCTGTTGGAGCTTGGAAACTGACTGCACATTTCTACATCATTGATCTAACCTCAGCCTAAGCACTCTATACTTGTTTCTTCTTACATTTCTGATCTGTTGTATAGAGTCGCTTGTGTCAGTTGATTTATGTGAAATCTTTCAATTGTATTAAAACTGCTACTGTGTTCTTGAATTATTGGGGTGTAATTCGTGGTACAGTGAGTCTGTACTGGTGGTTTGCCTACTGAGGAGAGCATTGTGAGGCGTTTCTTGGTTATACGATGGATTTTGTATAACTGTGACTTGTTGTAGGTTTCAGCAAGGGTGTTCTTGAAACACACAGTGGGTTCTGTGTGGTTTCTTAGTCTGTTGTAAGGTCAACAGTGGTCTGCTACGGGGAGCAGTGAGGCATTTCTGGGTTATACAGTAGATTCTGTATAATTGTGACTTGCTGTAGGTTTTAGCAAGGGTATTCTTGGAACACACAGTGGACTCTGTGTGGTTTCTTGGTCTGTTGTAGGTTCAGCAGTGGTTTGCTGTGGGGAGCAATGTATTCTTGCTGTGAGCAAGTGTTGTAAACTTGATCAGTTTGATCATTTTTAGTAAAATCCTTTCTATGTGTGAGGGACTAGATGTAGCCCGTTTTATTGGGTGAACCAGGATAAAAATCCTTACATTCTTGAATCTTCTTTCTCTTTCTTGATCACTGATTTAATTGATTGGTTCACTGTATAAACTGTTTTTCAGAATCAATAAGTGGACTCTATTGGTTTAAGACTTAATCATCTTTTAATAATTGTTTCTTTCATAAAAAGAATTTTATTTTTGATTGGTTCTTAATAATTCAAAACTGTTAACTAGATTGAATCTGACCAGTTCATTCTGTGTTGTTAACTTCCTTCTGTTTCAGGGTGATTAATTAGATCACTTCCATAGTTGCATTTGAATCAAGTCTGTCTAAAGCATTTGAATTCCGATAAATCTGTTTGGTTTGTTGTATTGAGCTGTGACTTAATTGAGTTTTGTTTACTGATTCATTCTACTGCACTGCTCAATAAAGTCAATAAAGATCCAGTCTATCAAACTGACTTGCATTTTCTTAAAAGTTCAAATAGTTTTCAAAAAGATTTTAAAATCCAATTCACCTCCTCATGTATTTCAGCTAAAACATTTTCTTACAATTATTAATATTATAATTATAAATATTATTATTATTATTCTAATTATTATAACAATAATAATAATAATTATTATTATTACTATTATTATTAGTTGTTATTATTATCATTCTTATTATTATTATTATTTTTATAATAATAATAATAATAATTATTATTATTATTTTTACTATTATTATTACTATTATTGTTATTATTATTATTATAATTATAACTATAATTATAACAATAATAATTATTTATGTATAATGACCGATTTTGTGACCGAATCTATGGTCAATTCTGTGATCAATTTTTGTGACTGATTCTGTGACCGAATCTGTGACAGATTCTATGACTGAATCTGTGACTGATTTTGTAACCGAATCTGTGACTGAATGTGTGACTGAATCAGTGATCGAATTTGTGACCGATTTGTTCGGTGACTGATTCGGTCACTAAGAATGATCGATTTTTTTATCACTGATTCGGTCACCGATAGTTACCCATTTTTTTGGTTACTAATTTCAGTCACTATTTAGCATTTTCTAGTAGTGAAAATCTTCTATAGGTATATCTTTAGTTAATATTTCTAAATAGCTCGATAATCATTCTTCAAATCTTCGAGTCCTACTTGTTTCCACCTTGGACCATTTACCCTATTGGAGATCCCACATTGCCTAGAGATGGGATTTTTTAATACTTTATAAATAGGTGCAAACCTCACCTTACAAGCTGGTTTTGTAAGATTGAGTTAGGCTTAAAGTTCACTTCTAATATGATATCAATGCTTATCCTAACAAGGTTGATGGGTCTAGAGATGAAGCTTTTCAACAGTTTATAAGTGTGTGCAAACCTCACCTTACAAGCCGGTTTTGTAAGATTGAGTTAGGCTTAAAGTTCACTTCTAATACATTCTTTTTCTCAGTAGGAATTATTTTGTTATCTTTCTTTATACATTAACTCATTATTTTCTTATATTTTTTATTAGTATCTATATATTCATATATTTATTAATAATAAATATAACTATGTATTTTATGATCAAACTGCACAAAAAATAATTGGAGAAAGCAAATTCATAAATTGTGGAACAAAGACATCAAAATGAATTTTTTCAATGGTTCAAAAAAAATGTAAGAATTATTTAAATATGTTTGACTATTATTAAATAGGTTAAGCACATTTATCTTATTGTTTTTTCAATAGGTTGGGATTTTGAGAAGAGAAGACGACACAATAATAAATGAGTCATTATTCCACTTCGCTTGTGGACCATATTCACATGTTTTCTGATATACAAGTTATTTGAAAAATTTAAAGGATCGAGATATGTACTTAAAATCACAAAATAGTGGAGTTTTAGTTAGTGGTGGTGAGAATACAGGTAACCTATATTACTTTGGTGTCTTGATAGATATTATTGAATTAAATTAGTCTGGTGGAAATAATTTTGTTTTATTTAGATGTGATTGGTGATGGGAGAGGATACAAAGAAGACAAATATGAATTTATTCTTATTAATAGTAAACGTAAATTGAGGACTAATGAGCCATATATCTTAGCTAGTCAAACTCAATGTGCATTATGTTAAAGATACTAAAGACCCTAATTGGCTAATAGTAGTGAAAAAAAGTCTCGAGATTGGTGTGATATGCTAGAAAAAGTTATAAGCGAGGTGTGTCAAGAAAACAAAGACATTGACTCAATTTCATTTACATTTAATGCGTCAGATAACAAACATGGTTATGAATAGTGATGAAAATTGATTATTTTTTTATATCATTTTGTAAAACAAACTTTGTTATTAATTACGTTTATTTTTCTCAATGATCTATATTTAAATAAATCATATGTAATTTTTTTATTTCCATCCATATATCTATATAACTATTATTTACTTTTATATTTATATATATATATATATATATATATATATATATATATATATATATATATATATATAGAATAGTTTAGATAATTTAAATTTTATATGTTAAATTCAAATAATAAATTTAATTTTTAAGTGGATATATTATTTATTAATACCATAATAAAAAATATAAAAGGTATAAATAGATTGATAAAAATATCAAAACAAGTGTCATAATTATAAAAAGTCATAATGGAACCATAGTTGTTTTTTTTTTTAACAAAAGGTTATGGATTCAAATATAAAGTAGAATAAATTTAGTATTATTTTAAAAAAATATATAATAATAATTAAAAATATTATTATATGATATTTTAAGTTATATGATCGTTATTAATTTATACGCATTAAATAAATTTTTATTAATTATATTTTTATTAAAAGAAAAATAATTTTAACATATGATGTCTTATATTAATAAATAATTATTTTTGTATTGTATATTTTGTCATTTTTAATGAATTTTTTGTGTCACAAGTAATATACAAAAATAATAATAAATTTAATATCTTTCATTATTACAAAAATAATAGAGACTCATGAAAAAAAATCCTAAATTTAAATAAACTTGTGACATAAAAATTATTATAATTTTAAAGTGGTATAGTAAAAATAAAATTGTATCATTAAAAAAGTTCATAAATTTAAATATAAAATAAAATAAATTTAATTTTTCTTAATAATTACTAGTAATATAATAATAATAATAATAATAATAATAATAAAACTTAATATTATATAATTATTATTAATTTATAAACACTTAACAGAGTTTTATTAATTATATTCATGTCAAAAGAAAAATAATTTTACTATATAATATTTTATAACAATGAATAATTATTTGTGACAACTATATTTTATCATTTTTAATGAATTGTTCGTGATTAATTAAAAAGTGTCAGAACTAGTATATCAATAGTGACAAATTTTATATTAATTACATTATTATTATAAATGAAAAAATAATATTGATTTGTAAAAAATATCATAAAATTAAATTTAATATTTTTCCCTAATATAAATATATGTATTTATAACTAGTATATAAATTTGTAACATTGTTATTATTGAAACAATTTTAACATGCTAGTTAATAATTAATAATTTATTATTAATAATAAACAACTTAAAATAAATAAATGTTCATCTATAAATATTTAATAAATTTTATATTAATTATATTTTTATTAAAAAACTAATTTTATTATATATATTTTTTAGTAATTATTTATAATGTATAATTTTTTGATATGAATATTGTGATATTTTTTAATTTCGTCACTATCGTGAATCATATTTATGATATTTTTTTAAATTTATCACTATTGTAAATAATATTTGTGAAAAATAAAAGTATTGTTACACCTAATATATAAGTAGTGACAAATTTTTTATTTATTATTAATCTTTTATCACAAAAACTTATATTTCTTGTGACAAGTATTATATTTATTACCATTAATTATATTATCATTAAAAAATGAGAAAATTATGTTGATTTGTAAAAAAAATCGTAAATTTAAATTTAAAATAATATAAATTTAATATTTTTTCTCTAATATAAATATATGTATTTATAAGTTTTCTATTAAATATATAAATTTGTAAATGTTATTTTTGAAAATTAATAACAAATAATTAGAAATAAATAACTGTTCATCCATAAATATTTAATAAATTTTATATTGATTATATTTTTGTTATAAGAAAACTAATTTTATTATATATATTTTTAATAATGTATAATTGTTTAATATGAATATTGTGACATTATTTTTTTAATTTTGTGACTATGGTGAATAATGTTTGTGACATTTTTTTAAAATTTGTCATTACTCTAAATAATATTTATCACAACTAACATATAAATAGTGATAAAATTTATATTTATTACTAAATTTTTGTCACAACTTATATTTCTTGTATGATTCTCGTTGACATCAATCTTAGCAATACAAATTTCTTAGGAATGCTGTGTAATTTCTACCGAAGCAGTTGTCTAGAATTGATTTATCTTACTGCCAATTTAGTGGAACACTTCCTAGTTCAATCTCTGAACTCAACCAACTTGTTTATCTAGACTTGTCATACAATAACTTCACAGGTTCACTCCCTTCTTTTAATATGTCCAAGAATCTCACATATTTATCCCTCTTCCAGAATCATTTGGCTGGTGTGTTATCACCCAACCATTTTATAACAATTTGTCAGTTGATATAAACTTTAGGGATGTTCATGACCTGTCCAGCTTTCCTAATCTCAGAATTCTAATGTTGCCATCTTGCAAGTTGCGAGGAATCCCCAGTTTCTTGAGAAATCAATCAACACTATTGCATCTTGACCTAGCTGACAACGAGATCGTGGGCCTAATACCACACTGGATCTTGGAAAATGAACATCTCGGTCACTTGAACCTTTCCAAAAATTTTCTAACAAGATTTGAAGGAAGTTTCTGGAACCTCAGTTCAAACCTTTTGCTCCTGGATCTTAGTTTCAATCAACTACAAGGGCCTTTTCCCTTCATTCCAACGTTAGTAGTCTTGGACTACTCAAACAATAGATTCAACTCTATCATTCCACTGGACATTGGCAATCGTCTTCCTTTCATATTTATGCTGTCTTTTTCAACAAAGGTTAGTCTCGACGTCAGAATTCAATTACCATTACCAACAAAGGTAAACAAATGGAGTTGGTCAGAATCCAAAAGATCTTCACGTACTTGGATATGTCGAGCAACAATTTTGAGGGTCCAATACCAAATGAGCTAATGCAGTTCAAGGCCTTGAATGATTGAAATTTGTCATATAATTCCCTCTCCGGTCACATCTCATCATCTATTAGAAATTTGAAGAATCTTGAGTCCTTGGATTTGTCAGAAAATTCTTTTAATGGGGAAATTCCAACAGAGCTTGCAAGTCTATCTTTCCTTGCGTATTTGAATCTCTCATTTAATCACCTAGTTGGTGAAATTCCAAAGGGTACACAAATTCAATCATTTGATGTGGATTCCTTTGAAGGGAATGAAGAGTTATGTGGAGTTTCTCTAGTCCATAGTTGCAGCAATGATGAAGGGAAAACACCTGAAACACCGCAAGGGCATTCCCATACAGACATTTCGATTGATTGGAATATTTTAAGTGTAGAGTTGGGATGTATTTTTGGTTTTGGAGTTTTCATCCTCCCTCTTATCTTCTGGAGGAGATGGAAGTTATGGTATTTCAGACATGTAGATGACATGCTTCACAGGATCATTCCCCAACTTGAATTTGTGTATGAACACAGTGGAGGGAAGATATACAAAACTCTAAGGTGGGAGTACTGAAGGTAAGAAGCTTTACTCTCTTGGCTTCTGCAATAGGGAAATTTTCACTATTCACAATATTTCACTTTATATTCTTTTCAATCTTTCTTACTTTATGAGTAATGTCGAGACCAGCCATAAAGCAAAGTATAACAAATAATCTCATGATGTTTTAAATCATCATGTCACCGTAGTTTATGTTATATTTAGTCGTAATATGTATATCACACTTATGTATACATGTATGAAGATGTTTAAGTTATATTTGGTTGTAACATGTATAACTCTTATGTATACATGCATGAATAAGTCAACATATCCAGTATATTGTAAATAGCATCCAAAGTTTATTTGACATTTTTCTGGGCGTATATATGCTTTTTCGAAGACTTTTACAATTTTTTGAAAATTGGTAATATGGAAAATGGAGGGGAGATAGAGTTTGGAAATATTGGGTGTGGAGTTGGAGGAGACATTGTTTTGCTAGGGGGAAAAGCTTTCTTAGAACTTATGATGACGATGTTTGTCATGCCTATATTTTTGTTTTCACTTACAATTTTTTATTTTTCTTCTCTTGTAGGACCTAATAATTTCTCTAAGCGGAATTAAGCAGACTGATTTGAACTACCTTAAAAGTCATGACTTTTATTGGGGATTGATGTTAAGTTTTTTGATAACAATTTTGATTAGAAATGAATTTTGCAATATTTGATTTCGTATTATTGAAAGATTTTGTACAATACTTAAAAAATAGCCTAAAAAGTAAAATGAATACTAAGATAATTGGTTTATATAAATCATTCGTGGTCCAGCACAAATATCAAAATGACATTGTCATAAATATATAAAATAATATCTCCATTTATTTATCAAAAGAGGAGTGTCATCACTTGTTTCTCTCTTCCCATTTTTTTGTTGCATTTGGGTTAGTATTTATTGTGTTTGAGGCTTGTCTTTCGGGTGTTCATCCAATTTAGCCAAATATTTGGTTGGAAAAAAAACCTAAATATCAAATGGCCTCACGCTTGATACGATATTTAATATAAAACTTTGGAAATAAAATTTTGGGATTATTATATTTTTTTAATAATGTTAAATATCAAATAGCCACTCGCGTCATATGATATTTAATATAATTATTCTAAGGTTTTTTAAATATTAAATGGCCACACGCGTCATACGATATTTAATATAAAAACTTTGGAAATAAAATAAAATTTTGGGATTATTATATTTTCTAATAATAATGTTAGATATCAAATGACTTCACTCGTCAGACGATATTTAATGTTATTATTCTAAGGTTTTTTAAATATCAAATGGTCGCACGCATCATGCGATATTTAATGTAAAAATTTGGAAATAAACTTTGGAGTTGTATATTCTAGATACTTTGAAAATAAATATCTTTTTAAAATATGTAATTTTTAAAAATAAAAAAGTATAAAGTTTCAAAACTTAAAATTATTTCAATTACTAAAAAAAATATATATGAAAATTTCAAAATTTCAAAACAATCAACAAACAAATTTATCCAAAGAACTACGTAACCCTAATTCTCCACCCTTAATGGAGATACGTAGGAGCAAGGTCAAACCTTGTCGGGCCCTTTCCCAAAATAAAAAATATTTTTCTTTGTTTTTATTTGTATTTTTGTCTTTTTTTGGAAAATAAACATTTTACAAAATCACACTTATTTTACTCATTTAATTAAAGGTATTGTCTTAGGATGGGCGTTGTGGGGTACTAATACCTTCTCCATATGTAACCGACTCCTGGATCCGAAAACTGGTTTTCGCAGACTTAGTTTATCAATTTTTCGGTTTTCCATAGTTTTCCATGATAAAATATGGTGGTGACTCCATTTCCTAAACTTTTAAATTTATTTTGTTCGCCATCCCTGTCGTGACCCCAGTTGCGACAATCACTAAAACCTAGGTAGCAAATATTAGATACAAATTATTTGACTTAATTGGTAACTAAATTCAATCATTACTTCTATTTTATAGTTATTTAGCAACCAAAATCTAATATGGTGACTATTTTAGTCATAATTAGTAACCATTTCATTTGGTAGCTAAATATTGGTCTCTAAACAACCTTTTTCTTATAGTGAGTAGTCTTTGTGAAATTGATCTATATTTATAGTTTTTTTTTCCTAGATTGGGTATTTAAATGATACTCAAAATAAATAAGAGATACCAATTGATGATTAAATATTTATCATTCAATTAGTTATTATTATTATATATGTACATACATATGTATATACATACATACATATGTATATAAATACATACATATGTATATACATATATATATATCCATATTGTCAACACCAAATTTCGTCCGGACAAATAAAATTATTTCAAAATATAAAATAATATAAAATAAAAATAAAAATATATGTTATTATTTAAATAAAAAAATAGTTTTGGTTCTATTCTATTTTATGAATAAAGTTAAAATAAAATTCGTAAAAAAGAAAAAAAAAATAAAGAAAATCAGTCTATTAAAAATTTGTTAAAACAAAGAATAATAATAAAAATAAAATTGTCATTAAAGTGTTGCTATGTCACATCCTCTCTTTTTGCTTACCTTTTACGATGCCCATTAATGATATGAAAATTAATTGAAAATAAATTTAAAAAATTTTAGAAAGGCTAGAAATTTGAATAGTTGATCTGATTATTATTCTGATTAATGGAAAACGATTTTCTGCTTAATAGTGATTAAATGCTGATGATTTTCAATTAAATGTTGATTGTCTAATAATTGGTACATTTTCTTTTTGAATTGTTATGCTCATCCTTTTTTTTATAGGCTCCATTTGGTTAATGTTCTAAAACAGTAATTAGATGATTTATTTTATTTTTCAAAAAAATAAAAAATAATGATAATAAATATATATTTCAAAATAATAATAATATTAAAATAAAATAAAAAAAGGTTTAAGTATCTATTGTTTTGTTATTTAGGTTGTTTTCAATAAATGTAAAAATGGAAAAAAACAATAAAGAAAAAACGAATTAAAACAAATAATAATAATAAAATGTTTCAGCCACATTACCTCCAATATTTCCCATTTATTCCCCATATTTATTTATTTTCGAATTTGATTATATGTATGGGAGGTTATTATGCCATAACAACAATAATGATACAATTCTGCCCATTTTTCAATCTGTGTTCGTCCTTGGGATTTAACCATTAGTTGGTGTCATAAGTGGGGATAATTAGAAATTAATAGATTTGAATCTGAACTAAAAGAGAATAATCAATTGGTAGTTCACAAATTATAATTAAGTGGGGAATAATTAGGAATTAAGGGATTTAAAATTTGAATTAAGAGTGGGCTGACTAGAATTAGTATAAATATGCACAGTGAGCAATTGGATACACACGCGAAAAAAACACGAGAAATACTAGAAAGTGTCCTGAATATTAATGAGTAGATCGTTTGAATGTGAGAGTTCAGAGAAAAAGGGAACCTACGTTTGGAGGATCTTCACTGGTACGTTCTATTTACTCTGTGTTACATACTTATCACATAAATGTGGTTGCTCTGTTTGATGGTTATTATGATATCCTGATGTTCATCCCTTGTCTCTTTGATTTAAAAAAATAAATAATAATAATAATAATAATAATAATAAATTATAAAACATTTTCCAATTTTTGAGGAACGAACCAAATGCTTTCTAAAATTTAATAAATTAATAGTTCTTGAAAAATATCAAAAATATAAATTTTCAAAACAAAAAAGGGAAAAAGGTTTTAAAACAACCCTAAAATAATAACAATAAAACATCTTCAAAAATAATAAAAATGAGATAAATATAAAAACATGTCTTTTCGATAATAAATATAAAATACATTTTTTTTACGAAAATAAGGTAATAGAAACACGTTTTTCGAAAAATAAAATATAAAGACAATTTAAAAATAAAAAAAAGTTTTTTTTAATATGAAAAATAGTTATCTTATTCGAAAATAATGAATAAAAAATTAAAAAGGATATGTTTTTTAAAGTATAAAAACAATTTCTTTGAGATAATAAAAATCAGTTCCTTTCTCAAATTAAAATAAAAATAGTTTTTTAATAAACATTTTTAAATATAAAAAAAAAGTCTTATCCCGAGTTTCCTTTAAATAAACAATTATCGAGAGAAATAAATAATAAAATAGAAAATAATTAAAAAAATTATATAAAATAAATTGCCAAAAATAAAAGAAAATATTCATAAGCTAAAAAAATATCAAACTTTATCCAACAAATTTTTAAACTAGAACTACGTGTACCTTGATTTTCTATCATGTATAAAGATACGTAGGACCAAGGTCAAGCCTTGTCGGGTCCAAATAAATAAAATATATATATATGTTTGTTTGTTTTATTTTTGTTTGTTATTTTTATCCGCCTAATTATTATTTGTTGTTATGATTTTTATAAGCATGTTTTCTTGTTTGTTTTGTTTTTTATATATTTGTTTGTTTTGTCTTTAGCCTCATTATTATTGTTATTATTTGGGAAAAACGGTATTTTTTAAAACCACACTTATTTTTATTCATTTGATTAAGGATACCGTCTTAGGACGGGCGTTGTGGGGTGCTAATACCTTCCCCACACGTAACCGACTCCCGAATCTTTGAATCTGGTTCGTAGACATTTTTATTTGGTTTTTCTATGTTTTCCATAATAAACTATGGTGGCGACTCCAATCTCAAATTAAACATTTTTTAAAATTAAATTTTGATCGCCCCGTCGTGATCCCGGTTGTGACATATATATACATATGTATGTATATACATATGTATATATATTGTTATTATTATTAAATATCTAAGTTATACTATTCCATTCAATTTGATTGAATTTTATGTTATTATACATATTTATGTATATGTTGGATACGGATAGGTACGTAAGCTCTCAAGGTACAAGTGGACTGATTTGATAGATAAACGAGTTTTAGTGTTATGCTTGAGTCATTAATTTGAGTTTATATTACTTTCAGATTGTCATTTCTTTTCAAATGACTTGTCAGATTGTGTTGATTTGATGTGATGGTCGTTTATTTTCAAATCATTTGATATTACTTTTTTATATGATATGATGATTTTTCATTTTCATCATTTTCAAACAACCTTGGATTGCTTTTATGACATGATTGTTTATTTTAAAACGACTTGTCAAGTTGCCTTGATCTGATGTGGTGGTTGTTCATTTTCAAACGACCTCAGATTGGTTTTATGAAATAGTCATTATTATATGTTGTCATGGTTGTTTAATCTCGAATTATTATGATTCATGCCTATTTTCAAGTAATTCTCTATGGCTTTCATTCTGTGTAGTGATCATTTATGTTTAAATCATTTTAGACAGCCTTGGATTCCTTTAATTAAATGTGATGGTAATCTATTTTCTACTGATTGTATTGCTTAGATTTCATGTGGTAATCGTTTGATGTCAAATAGATTTGGATTTCTTTTAACCGATGTGATGGTCATTTATTTTTTAACAACTGTATTACTTTAGATTCTATGTAGTGTCATTTGATTTCAGATAGCTTTGTAATATCTTTACGAGACATAGATATGAAAAAAAAAATATTTCAAGAATGTTTCCTATTAAAACCTTGCTAAAAAAATCCTCCTTAGGGATCAAGAATGAGCTAAGGAAAAAGAGTATATAATACTTTTTCATGATTCAACTAATACATTTTCAAATGGGTTGTGTTCCATGTAGTGCCCCGACTATTATATAAATATTTGTTATTTAGTTAGAATTTATGAGTAATTTTTTTTTTTGTAAAATGAATTTTTCGTAGAAAAAATATAACGCATGATATCATTTCATAAATTTATGTCGACATTTCACATCCTTTGTAAATATTCATAATATATTACAAATGACATAAAGTTTACAATAATAAGAGTTCTTCATCAGAATATAGAACCCATCTATTTTATATAATCTAAGATATTAGGACTAGGTTCTTTATAAGTCAATCAGTTAGAAAATCTTCCAAAGATTCTTTCTGAAAACTCTTATTGAGCAGGTTCTGCTTGTACACATACAACAGGCACATATGAAAGAAGAAAAATGAAAGGAGTGAGGTCTTTATAAGCCTTAAGATATTAATCTTAATAAACTTAACAATACAAACAATGGGGGCTTATGACTTGAACTAAAACCACAAAATTTACTCTCACTTTATAAGACATATAGATCCATATACCACTTTTGATGATCCGGCGTTGAACTTCAAAAGTTGTTTGGGAAGTGATTAGGTAGTTGAGTATATCTCACCAAAATTGTGGCACAATCATAATTATTTTCTCAAGAATTCTAGCCATCTTCCAATTAAAGAGATATATACTCACTACCTAACCTTGGCGATATTGAGCAGGTATCAGATAGTACCAAGTTTGACATGTGAAATATCCTAGTCTAAGACACTATTTTGAAAAAATTCCTTAGACCCCACCAGGTCACCGCCTTTCATCTCTCAGTGTACCAAATTTTGACTTTCCAACAACAGACTAATATATTAACCTGGTTTCAACTTTGAAACCTAAGACTTTTTCACAACAAACATACTCATGACATTTTCATCAATCACATAACATAATGACCATTAAGTTCTCTCATATTCATCAAAATTCATAGATTGTACACCACATTCAAATACATACAATCAGTAAAACATAATATATAAGTGATATCTTTTATCCAAATTCATCAAAAATACATATTTTTACTTTTTATATATATATATATATAAAACATTTAAATTACTACAAAAGAGAATAAAATAAGTATTAAAGCAAGAACTTTAAAGAAACATAATTCTTATAAAACTATAAATAACTTAAATAAAATAAATAGGACCAACGCGTAATGTTGGATACACTCCATTGATTGAAGATTTGATGAAGCAATCCTATAAGGTTTAGATTGGGTTAGATTTGCGAGTCTTTAGTTGTAGCTTGCAGTTATTTATTTCAACTTACTAATTGCATATAAGAAACTTCAAAATGATCAAGGTGAAAATTGTTTTCAAAGTATAAATTGTGAAATCAATTACTATTTTGTACTAAAGTAAAATCAATCGATTGTTTTGCAAAAACAATCCATTGATTTCACTTAACAGCGTGAATTTTGCTATATATTCATGTGCGCTGCAGCTTGTGAAGAGATTTTTGCCATTTTTTGAATTTAAAAATCATTCATACGTTCACTTTAGAGTACTATGGAGAGAAAACTTCAAGAATTGAGAGGTTGATCAAGATTTGGTAAAGATTTAACTTGAGTGTAAGTCTTGAGAGGTTTCTTGCTCGCAATTGGTTGAGTGAAACACACTACAGTTTATTCTCAATAGAGTTTTACGCATTGTCTAAAAAATATATTTATTTTAAAAATGGCCACAACACACATACAAAACGTTTCCTTTAAAAAAATGTAAATTTAAAAATGTAGACATTTGAAGCCACATTTTTGCAAATGTGGGTTTAAATATCCTTTAATGTGATTTTTTGACTTTGTCATTCTCCTGCCTAACTAAAAGTGCGCTAGATATAACACTATGAAAGTTTAAAATTTTCAAATCCCTAAATTTTCCAGCTGATAGTAATTTTCACCAAAATCACCAAACCCTCATTCTCATAGTCTCTCTCACTCTTCGTCTCATAATCCCGGTCAAAGTCCCTCTCTCATCTCTCACTCTCGGTTTGTGTAATTTATCATTCCCTCATTGTTCATTTCTCAATCTTCTGATGACCACCTCTCACTCTTGGTCACAGTCTCTATTGTCTTTCGCATTTGGTATGTTTCAACAGTGGAATATGAAAACCACACGTACGTTTCATCACTTTTCGTTAACCTTTTACTTCATATCCACTAAAGAGTTTTGGTACTGTCATTGAAAAAACAAAAAACAAATCAGGTTTTGTTTTTGATGCCGAAAATTTGGATTTTGAGAAAAGGATTATGTTAGTCTATTTCTATCTCTCACGTAATATAGGTATAGGTTTTTATTCTTGATTTAGTTAATTTGTTTCAATTTGGTTTTATTATTTGATTTCATGACTTTTCCTTTTCTATTTATAGTTTAGGTTTTCTCTAGTTTTTTTTTTTTATTTTTATTTTTTCTAAGAATAGTTGACACATGAAGAAGAAATATGTATTGAACAATTTTAATGCATTTGGGACGTTACCCTCACTGGAATGGTTCTTCAATGTATAAGTTTTTTTTTTCTATTTACACTTTCAAAATCAATTTTGTGATATATTCTATTTTCTTTAAGTTTTGACTATTGTGATTAGTGTTGGTTGAGAAGGTGTTTAATTGTGATTGCCAATTGCTCTCTATTATTATCAAAATGTGATTGGTACTACTCTCCGTTATTGTCACAACGTTTGGAAGGCGTCCTTTGGCTTAGGTTGTTTCAAGTCATATCCCAATTACTCTTTAAAATGGCTTTACTTTTTCTTTTCTTGCTTTTGTTGTTCTTTATTGTGATGAATTTCACGTTGCAGGTGAAACGAAAGATGTAGACTGGTGTAATCTGGATTTTCGTTGAATATGGAAAAAAACATATTAGATGAGATAATAAATAAGGTATTATTATTAATTTACATTTCTTGAGCCTTACAAACACTGCATCCATGCGTTCCATCCATATATTTCCTTTCACTTTTAACTAACTTCCAAATTATCTATTTCACAGGTTTTGGCATAACAAATCCTTTTTCAAATTGGTTTGTGTACTTTTGATGGCACTCAAGGTGTAAGGTATGATCTGATTGAACTGTAGTGTTCTGATGAATGTACTTAATGATCAATTGTGTTGCATTAAAAGAAAGTAGTCACAAATTTTAGTAAGGGCATAGATTGTGGTTCACAAAAACATGGATAATACATCTTATGGTTGGAATGATGCTAGGTGCACATCTTATGGTTGGAATGATGCTGGGTGCACGGCTTGTGAGATGACTCTAGTATGGATAAAAATTTGTTTAGGATTAAATAAGACAGAAGATCAAATTTTAGACTATGCCAATTCGATTTATCATTCATCTATCTTTATTTGATCCCTTATTCACCTTCCTTTCTTCTTCATAATAATCCTCTTTACAATTGGAAAAGTGAAACTATAGTTTTCAATAATGAATAATAAGTTAAAATTAATACCTTTCTCCCTTCTTCACAATCTGTTTTTGATTTAATTAGAAGAACAAGAGTGATAAAATGAAAAAGTGATATAGTATTGTTATTATAAAGAGGAGAGTTATGATAGATGTTCCAGTAGTTGTAGTGACTTAGAGACCTTAAGATTGCTTACCGCAAAGTTTAGCAAATTTATGAAGAAGAAAGGAAAAGAGAAGAGTCAATAGATTAAGAGGTATACTAAAAAGGTTGATAATTCTTCTAATTTTACTTGTTTCGGGTGTGGTAAGCAGGGATATATAAAAGTGGAATGTCCAAATCAGTCTCATACAAATAAAGATCCTGAGAAGAAATTAGGGAAGAGTATAAGGTAGAGAGCGTCGTATATTGCTTGGGAGGAAAATGATACTTCCTCTAGCTCCTCTTCAGAAAAAGAAGAAGAACCAAACCTCTGCTTCTTGAGCATTTATCAATAAAAATTCCCATTCTTTCCAACTTGTTTTAAAAAATATTTAATAGTTCAATTCACCCCCCTCTTGAACTTCAGCCTACATATTTTTTTATGCATCACGGGAGAAAAAATAAAATAAACAAGATCATTGTGTAACAGGAGATAAAATAAATAGATAAATAAATAAAATAGGACCGGTGTGAGAATGGAGATAAAATGAATGAAATGAATAAAATAAACAGGACAATGCATAACTAGAGATAAAATAAACAGGATCAGTGTGAATCAGGAGATAAAATAAATAAAATAATTTGGACCAGTGCGAAACTAGAGATAAAATAAATAAAATAAATAAAATAAATAAAATAAATAAAATAAATAAGACTAGTGCATAACCAGAGATAAAATAAATAAAAAAGACTAGTGCGAAATTGGTGACAAAATAAATAAAATAATTAGGAGCAATGCGAAACTAGAGATAAAATAAATAAAATAAATGAGAGCAGTGGGTAACTAGAGATAAAAGAAATAGAAAAACAAAGAGAGTAAGATAAGATATAGTTCAAGATGGTTTAAAATAAATAAAAGATTAATAAGACATAAGTTTATTAAGATTAATAATAAATAGGGTTTAACCCCACTCCACCTTAGCTTTGAATAGAGAGACACACTATAAATAAGTTAAAAATGCTTGTAGTAGATTGAAGAGTTCGGTTACTTAAATTCCATTTTCTATCCCTCTCTTTCTCTTTTGTCTCTTTGCTTTCTCTCTCTCCCTTCTCTCTTCCTTCCATTTTCTCTATCTTCCTTTTGCATTTCTTTTTAAACTCATGTTTATCTTCTGCATTTAATGCATGTAGATTCTTCTACCCATCCATTCTTATCTCTTCCCTGCGAAGAGATAACCTTTTACTTTCTTTTTTTTTATTTTTTTAAATTAATTTTATTTTTATATATTTTTTATTTAATTATTTTACAATATTATTTTAAATATATATAAATTTACAATATTTTTTTTATAATTATTATTGTTTTCATTTGATTATAATATTTCTTAAAATCTACTTATTTTGTGTTTTAATACTTATACTTATCTATTTAAAATATAAAATATTTTAAAAATAAGAATTTAATCATTAAAACATAAAATTCTCTAGCACTTATTTTAAAACACGGATAAAATAACTATTATAGTTATTTAAAGTACGGATGTTACATTCCAAACCCTTGAAAAAAGTTTGCCATTTAATTCTTTTAATTCTTTGAATTTGTAAGAACAATTTTGGAAGGAGTCTATTACTCAGTATTTCCCTCCTAATTAGGTGCTAACTTTTCTTCCTACTTATTTTTTTTGGGTTTCTCTGAGTTTTTGTCATACTAAATCACCTTTATGAAAAAGTCACCCCTTGATGCGTGTATTATAGTTCTCCAGTTGCCCTATTCTTTGCAATTTCTTCCTTTATTTGTTGTCTCTTATTATATTTCATGTATGTGTTCTAACTCCACCCTTAGATGACTATTATTATTGTCTTCATAAAAAAAATTATCTTTGCCACAAGGCTTCTCCCAACTCGGTCAAAATCATTGTGTTTGCTTCATATGTTAATCAAAAGATGTTTGTTTTTGTAGATGATTAACGGGTATTGTGGTACTTTCTCAATATTCTAGGTATTTCTTCTAACCATAAGTCCTTAGTTTTCTACATTTTTTTTCTTGAGTTCATTTAATATAACCTTGTTAAGGTTCAATAATTCAATTAATTAAGACGTAAAAGGGAGTAAGATTATACTACAAATAAAGGGGAAACATATGCACATAAAAAACCATAAATATTTTGACACTCTTAATTAATTATGCTGGACTTTCTAAAAAATATTCTCAGTAGACTTGTCTGTTAGCACCAAGGCTAAGCATGTGATTTGATGAAGTCAATATTGTGAGCACCAAGGCTTAGCATGTGAAGCTGATGAAGACTGCCTCATGAAGAATCTGTTGGAACCAACCTGGATCAGAATTGTTCAAGTGAAGACTTGTGCCAACATGAAGATAGTTGGGTGATTAGGTCTTGGTCCTTAGTTGGGTTTGTGTGTTGGTGATTGGCTTAGTCCTTAATCACTAGTGGCATGGTTCATCACTTCTGAGGTGCTAAAAAGATTCACAAATATTTTTATTAAAATTGTTTTTAATAAAAATAACCCAAAATATTTTTGCTGGAAAAAGGTTTTTCAATCGATTGAATTTCTAAAACAATCGATTGAATGTGACAGTTATTTCTGTTACAACTGAAATACAGTTATTGTTGTTACAACTTAAATACAGTTATTGCTGTTACAACTGAAACCTTTGACTGAGTCAAACTAACGGTCAAATTCAATCGATTGAATGGTTTGTTCAATTCATTGAATTGTGACAGCTAAGCTGTTTTTAAAACTGTTTTGGGTATTTAAAGGGATGAGAATCATCACTTTCAGAATTATCAAAACAAAGACTTTCGAAAAGCATTCCTTGAGATTTTCTAAGAGAGATATTGCCCCTTTTGTGTGATCATCATTTTTGCAAAGCTTTTCAAATAAAAAAACCTCCAAGAACGTGAACCTTTGAAGCATCCTTGAAGTGAGGTTCTTGCTACTTTGGTTCTGGACCAAAGCTAAGTCTTCTACACCTGATCTTCATTCTGTGTAATCTGTTTTGTGTAGAAGTACTCTGTAATCTTTCCTGATCCTGTTGATCAGTAATCTGTTTGCTGTTTTCAATTACTAGGTTTGTAATTGAGTTGGTTCAGTGGGTTCTACACTGGTCTCGCATCTGCTGAGGGGTTCAGTAAAGGGTGAGTACTGTTGGGAGCAGTGTTGCTTGCGGACTGCAAGTGTTGTGGTGCAGTGGGTTTCTGCACTGGTTACACACTAGCTGAGGGGTTCAGTGAGGTGTGGGTTTACTGTTGGGAGCAGTCTGTAACTTGCTGGGAGCAAGGGTTGTAAACTGATCTTGTGATCTGTTTTAGTGGAAATCTTTGCTAGTTTTCAAAGGACTGGACATAGCCCTTGAGGAAGGGTGAACCAGGATAAAAATTCTGTGTTCTTGCTTTTCTCCCTACTCTTCTTGAATTCTTTTATTCAACTGCTGCCATCACTTAAAATTGACTGGATTAAAATCTGTTCATACTGTTGATCATATTCTGAACATCTGTTTACATAATCAACTGTGATTCTGGATTGTGTTTAATCCACTGGATTGTGTTTAAACATCTTAAATCTGGGTTAAAACATTTTTTACACTGTAAACTGTTTTCTGGGTTTAACTGATTTATGGGTTTATCTCTGATATCTTCCGCTGTGCACAATCAATTGTTTACCTGACAGTTCAGATTTACATAGTCAATCGATTGAATAAAGAATTTTCATTCTCTACTTCAAGAACAAATCAGATTTGTGAAATGTTTTTGAAAGTTCAATTCACCCCCCTCTTGAACTCGGTCTAAACCTTATTTTACATTGTCATCTGTCGCAATCAGGATTATGATGGGACGACAAAAAATCTTTAAAAAAATAGAGGACTCACTACCATGGTTTATTATGGAAAACTACTCAAAAACCAAAAGAAAGGTTTTCAAAACCAAATTTAGGTTGGAGAGTCAATTATGTGTAGAGAAGGTGTTAGCATCCTACAACGTATGTCCTAAGACGGTTACTCTTCATGTTATATATCCATTTAACTAACTAAAGAAGGAAAAAGTAATGTTGCGAAAATTCTTAACTCTATTTGTGTATTCATTTGTATATTGTATGGTAGCACACATGCAAACGATATAAAAAAATATCATTTTTTTTCTTAAAAATTACAATTCAACCCTCATTCTTATGCTATTTCTTATTTTTCACATACATTATTCTAGCCTGTGGAAAGAACACAAATAGTGTTCTTGTGAAGTTTAGGGCACGAAAAGCTTTGAACGAGAATACTGAGAGTGTTTTAAAAACTCTAGATCACATGTTCTTCTCCTACATTTGGAAAGGATTACTTTATATAGAGTGTTGAGGAAAGAATCGTTGTAAATCCTTTTCTACCCATTAAGAACATTCAAATCAAATTTTCATCTTCAAGTTTGCGTCTGACCACACAAAGATGTAAAGATGTACTAGTTGTGCTCCATGTAATGTCAAAAGACTATATTTGACATATAACCCCTAAGGTTTACATAAGGCATGTCAGGATGCTTGTTAGCATAGAACTTGGTGAGTCCTTCAAGAGATCTTTGAAGTATATAAGAACTTGATGAGATTTTCTTGGTAGATGTGAAAATTTAAAACATTTATTGCAATAAAGAATAAGCTTATAAAGATTTTTGTGAAGTATAATGTTATCTTAAGAGTGTGTACATATCATTTGACTAAAACTTCACTTATCAGATGAAATGAAAAAACACAATGTATTGGTTATCAAACAAGCACTTAGGACTGTTGATCTGTTTAAAAACTAATATCTTATAGAGAATTTAATCAAAAACATAAAAGATATCTTATAATTTATTCTAACATGATGTGTTTGAAAATTATTATCTTGCATACAAATCATATTCGTTAATATTGTTGATGTCTTTGTATTTGATGAAGCTAACTCAAGCCAAGACAAAGAAGACTTGAAGATGTCTTAGTTTTAGTGTGTATATGTGTATGTTGTTTAAATCATGTGCATGCATCATATATCTTTGGTATGAGTTCTAAACATCCTTAGTGTTCTTAAATTATAAAACTAAACGTGAACTAAAGTTGTTTAAGTCAAAATACTTTAATAATGTTTTCAACAGATTATTTTAAATAAACAACAAGCTAAAAAATGTTGTCAGCAGGAAATCAATTTATTTAACTATGTTTTTCAATCAATTGTTTATATAAAATTGTGATATATTTTTAAACTGTTTTGAAAACTTATATAAAGGCTTTCAAAAACATTTTTCTAACACAAAATAAAAATAAAAATAATAAGATAGAATTGTGAACTTTGAGAACACAAGCAAGAACAATAGTGAATTACTAAGAAAGAGTTTTTTTATTCGAGAAGAACCAAGAAAAAGGTTCTTAGAATTCATCCGTGATTTTGATTTTTCTGCATTGGTTTCTACATTTCAAGCATTCAAGGAAGTTACTGCAATTCATTCTTCTCTACTGGTTTTGAGTTGAAATTGTAATACTATGTTTTGTTTTCAATTTTTCAATGGATTAAAGTTATATTGGGTATACAAGTGTATAAGGTTTACTCTTGTAGGAGTGTAGTACGATTTTGCGCTGTTTTAGGTTGATTTTGACGTGGTGTTGTAGGGTTCTACATTGTAGTTGTTTCATCTTATGGTATGCAAGGTTGTGCCTTTATTATTTGAAAAAATCAATATTCTTGGAACCCAACCTCAATATAGCCGTTGAAGACCTTAAGATCCATGTTGATAATGTGCTTGTAGTTTGATTGAAAATGAAAGACAACCTTGATTTGTTTAGAATTAGTTGAATTTGATAGAAATACTTAACCTTGAGAAATTAAGAGAGAAATTCCTCAATTAGATTATCATTTCTTTGTTTGAAGTTATTTATCTTGTAGATTGATTGTATCTTTATCCTGCTTTAATTGGATTTGGAATTATCACACTTTCTTATGTTGATCTCTTATCTGGAATATGAAAGTTGTTCTAATGATTGAACCACGGGTCTGATTTGCAAGCAACCACTATTTTGTTTTAGAAAAAACTTTTGTTTTGAGGATCCACTTACTTTGCTTGAGGACAAGCAAGATTCTAGGTTGGGGGAGTTCATAAGTGCCAGTTTTGAGTATATTGTACATAAGAAAACTTGGGTACTTTTGGTCTTAATTGTTGTTTGAAGTAGTAATTGCCCTTAATTTGAGGGTTTTTGGATTCAAATATAGGTTTTGAGTTCTGAGATAAATGAAACCATTTAATCCCAATTTTTGTGTAAATTTCAAGTTAGAAAGAATGAAGAAAATGAAAGATTGGAAGATGCATGAAGAAAAGAATTAAAATGCTGAAAATGAAGAATCGCTCAAGCTAGAATGGATCCCTTTAGCCTGAGCGAAAACGAATTGGCTCAAGCGAGAATCCAGTAACCGAAGGCATGAAAAAGATTTTAAGAAGGAAATTTTGCCTTCTTTTGAAGGGAGAAGAAGCTTTTGAAGGGTTAGAAGATGTAGAATGCAGCAGTGACTCCAGACCAAGCCTAAGCTCCACTTTCTCTTATAATCTTTCTTTCTTTAGTTTGTAATGGCTACCACGAGTAGCTAAATCTTCATCTTTAGATTGAATGTAATCTTTTGAAATCATTTGTGTTTTGGTGATATCTATATATAATATTCAGTTTCTACTAAATCTTGGTATTTTCATCTTGTCTTTGTTGCGGGATTTTATCTTATCAGTAGAGTCTTAATTTTGATCTTTAGATTGAACTAGGAAGTACTTCTAAGAATCTGACCTAGATGAGAATACTCAATATATTGGAATGCTAGGAATAGGTTTCAATGTATTGATTGCTTTATAACATTTGTTCTTAATGTTGGGTAATTTACTAGATAGCTGAGGAATCAATGTTTAGGAAATTTCCTTGTGAATTTCATACTTGAGGAATCAAAATGAATGATCTTTATATGTGCATCAATATTGAGTAGTTATGAATAATATATGTTCTTGTCAGACCAAAGTATTAGTGAGTGAGATAGATGAATTTCAATCCCATACTTTAACTAAATCTTTCAAAACACTTTTGCTACTTGTTAACTTAACATGCAACATGTCTTTTATGTTCTTATGTTTTGTGAACCAAATCATTCTCCAATTTTATATACTTAGTGAGTAGTGAAATCGAGAATTTTAACTGAAATTGTTCTCCATGGGATCAACATTTGTACTTTAAATTCACTATATCACTTTTGACTCGGTGCACTTGTCGAATAGTCAACAAACTCTGCCTAACATTTTATTCAATATTCATTTTTGTATTTTGTTATTTAAGAAACTTTAGTTCTTTTCATCCCTTAAAATTTTGTAAACCTTCAAAAGAAAATCATTTTATATTATTATTAATAGGAGTTTTAGGGTCGTAAATTAGAAGACACTACACTTGACCATCTAAATTAATGGTGTCGTTATCGATGGGTAAAATGCTCTTCGATGAAAAGTAATTTTGTTTGAACAACAAAAATGGTCATGAAAAAAATATTGTGCAATGTCAGATTTTACAACCTTCTGCACACTTCTCCTAAAAAAAAAAAAAAAAAAAAACTCTTTAGATACTTTAAAATAACTCCTTCCAAAACATGATTAATTATATGGTGGTTCTACTCAAAAGAAAATAACTTATATTTCTATTGGAATGTGAAATATTGTTGGAATACTAACGATGATAGAAATACTCCAAAATGAATATCACAAAACTCGTTGAAATACAAATATCTAAACAATATAGAATAAATTTTGGAGAGCCAAGACATTGCCTTAAATCCAGTTTTGTACTCGGAGGACTATGTTAGATAAGTTACCAATTTACGAAAACTTGTTAAAAGCACGTATAACAACCTAGTTTTGTACTAGGAGGATATGTTACATAAGTTACCAATTTATGAAAACTTGTTAAAAGCAGGTATAATAGTGAATGACAGTAGGTGTATTTGTTGTTAGGCTCAACAAAGATCTATTAGTCATCTGTTTGTAAACGTATAAGGAGGTTAGTAAAGTTGGTATACGTGTGACTTGTGGATAGGAGTCCAATCACTCTATCATTGCAGGGTTAAGAAACATTTTCAAAGTTTTGAAATTAGAAAAATACGTCAAATGCAATAATGTGTGGAAAATAGTGTAGAAGGATACAGTCTGGAATATTTGGATGGCCAGAAACAATATTAATTTTAAGAATACATTATTTGATGTAGAGGACGTGTTCGCAACCATACAAATTAAAACTTAGTTTTGGATTAATAGAAAATTTGAGAAAGCTAACTTTTTTTTTTTATATTCTGATTGTTGTTTGAACCTATTGTTTTACTTAAAGATGATCATGTGATTCTACTGGCAGCAAAGAAATACTTAGTAATCTCTATATTTGAAATGTGTTAAGACAGTTTGAGAGTGTTTGGACAGCAAGTGTAACAATTTATAATCATTGTTTACTCAGATTTTGTTTCAAAAATACTACTTGGAAGATGAGGAGATTTGAAGAAGTGCAGGGAAGAGTACGAAGTCTGGTGGCTAACATCTATCAGGCAGTATAGTCTAGATTGGTCTTGTCTATGTAGTGTAGGTCTTGGGTTGTAGGGAAAATTCATGAGCATGAGTGTAATCGTTGTCTGTCATCAAGTTGGGAGCAACCATTTAACCTAAAGGCAGGGCCAATGAGGCAGGGATGGACTCATGCATAATCATCAAGCGAACAAATGTCTTCCTTTGGAAATTATGAGCTAGTTATTGTACGAAATTTGCCAGAGAAATTTCATTAGAACTCCCTATGAAACTTTCGCTGCCATGGAGTATATCATTTAATTCACATTTGCCTTTTATCTCTCCTGAACCCCTGATTATAGGTGATGCTAGGTTTTACAATGAAAATCACGATGTTATCAGTTTCTGGGTAGAGACAGATGTCTCAAACTATCTAGCAAACACAAATTGTAGTTTCTGAAAAGAACTAGGAAAATGAAAGATGTTCTAACAATGGGCTCCTTTACGATTTTCTTCTTTACGCATTTGTCATCAGAGTATGGCGAATTGATATGTGGAAAATCTTCGAGGTGGGGACGGGTGAATGATGTGTTCATCTCACTTAGACTTTAAAATGACGGGTGAATGATGGGAGATAAAGTTGTGCTTATGTCAAGGGAGGAAGGGGTTGATGTATGTGGAAGAGAACAAACAATGGATGGAATCAATTTTTGAATGAGTAGTCCATTGGGAGCAATACAAGTATCAGGGAAATAGGATTATATGGATGAGGATTCGGGATGTGTCTTTACAATTTTGGGGTAGAGAATATTTTGAGAAGGTTACACCAACAATGGGAACCATAATCTCTGTTGATGAAGATACACTACTATGGCATAATCTGGTGTATGCTTGAGTTCAGGTGCGGCTTCCATTGCACTCAGAGGCCAGATGAAGGCCAAGATTAAAATTAATTGAACGTTCTTCTCGATGCTTCATAGATGTAGTTGGTGGACAAAACGGGAGACAAGGAGGAATGGAGATGTGTCTTCAATGGAACAAAGGAAGGGAGTAGAAAGTGTGTATCATGAAGGTGATGTGCTACAATATTAGGGGTGTGGAGGAGGGAAAATGGAACTATCTGAAACAGATAGTTAATTCAAAAGAGTTGGATATGATTTGTATCCAAGAAACTAAATCAGATTTAATTAATTCTAACATGTGCAAGGGGCTTTGGGGGTAGTACTGCAGTAGAGTAAAAGGAAACTATTGGAGAGAACAGAGGGGGTGGGATAGCTACAATATGGAATACAGAGAAATTTATAACTATCTCATTGTGACATAGGGAAAGGCTTTGTAATTACAATAGCGATATGGACACACATCGATGTTTTAGTTATTATTGTTAATGTTTATTCCCCATGTGAATGAGTGAAATGTGGGAAGAGCTTATTAAGAGGAGAATGGCAGATGGGAACACACTTTGGTGTGTTTTAAAGCGACTTTAATGCAATTAGGAATAGGAGAGAAAGAATAGGAACTAGCCAGACACCTAGAGGAAGTAGATCGATCGAGGCTTTTAATAATTTCATTGAAACTATGGAATTGAGTGACATTCCTATGATTGGTGGAACATTTACTTGGTATAGTGCAAGCAGAAATGGTAAGATTAGAATTGACAAAATTATGTTATCTTTACAATGGTTAGAGAAATGGCCTGAAAGCAAACAATATATTATGGATAGAATGGTACCAGATCATTACGCTATTGTTTTGAAAATTAAGGAGTGTGATTGGAGTCCCAAACTGTTTAGAACCCCAGACGTTGAGAATAATCATGTTGGTTTTATTGATATTGTTAGGACAATGTGGGGACAATATAGGGTGTGTGGAAATGATATTTGGGTGCTGAAAGAAAAATTAAAACAATTAAACGGAGACCTAAAGGTATGTAATAAGGAGATTTTTGGGATATTAACAAGAAGAAATTTAATATTATTTCAGCCATTAGAGGTCTTGATTTGGAGGATGAGAATAACACGTTACAGGAAGAGGGGAAGCTAGAGAGAAGGGAGTTAATGGCAAAATTGAAATTGGTGTTATACCAATATGAGGTTTTGGCCAAATAAGAGTCTAGAGCTAAATGGACAGAAGGGGATCTTCATACCAAGTACTTTCATAGAACGATCAACTAGAGGAGGGTAAAGAATAGTACTAGAAGGCTACATATCGATAGTGAGTAGTGTGAGGAACCTACTAGGATTAAGGAGGAAACTGCTAATAAGTTTTTGATCAGGTTTTTTTTGAAGGTACTGCTGGATAATATTGCATTTCCTAGGATTAGAGAGTTGAGAATGTCTTCCTAACAAAGGTAATAATTGTGAGGAAGAAGAGAAAGTAGCAGTATAGGATTGTGACGGATCTAAGAGCCCTGGTCCTGATGGATCCAATCTGAATTTTATTAAACAGTCATGCGATGTAGTTAAGAATGATTCTTGAGAGCAATGTCATCCTTTCATAGTTTTGGAACGTGGCCTAAAGGAACAAATGCTTCAATTTTAACTCTTATCCCAAAGGTTGATAACCCTTAAAACCTTGAAGAGTATAGGCCAATCTCTCTTGTTGGCAACCTCTATAATATTATTTCAAAAATATTAGTCAATAGACTCAAGGGGGTTCTTAATCTGGTAATATATCATAAGTAATATTCTTTTTTGAAAACTTGAGGATTGCTAAAAAGTTTTATTGTCGCTAATGAAGTATTAGATGAGATTAAGCGGAATAATAAAAACTGCATTGTTTTTAAAGCTAATTTTGAGAAAGCATATGATTCGGTTAACTAGGAGTACCTTCTCTATATGATGGGGAAGTTAGGATCTTGTGCTAAATGGATAAATGGATTAGAACCAATCTTGAGTCATCCTCAATGTCAATTTTAGTCAATGGAAGTCCTACTTTGGAGTTCAAACCCCAGAAAGGACTAAGCCAAGAGGATGCACTTGCACCTTTTCTTTTTCTTATTATGGTTGAAGACCTCTTAGGGGTAGTAAGGGCTGTAGAAAACGTAGGATTGTTAGAGGGAGCCAGAATAGGAAGGAAGGAAGTGGGTATTAGTATGTTACAATTTGAAGATGATACAATGTTAATATATAAGGATAATATCCAAAACATTGTAACAACTAAAAGCATTTTGAGATGTTTTGAGTTAGCCTCAGAACTTACGATGAATTATCTAAGAGTTCAATAGAGGGAATGGGGGTTGATCTAGTGGGCTTACTGCAGGATTACGTCCTTTCCTTTTGTCTACTGAGGTGTTCATATTGGTGGGAATCAAGGTAGAGTGATTTTTTGGAAGGGTCTGCTAGAGAAGGTGAAAAAGAAATTATTTACGTGGAAATGTAGGATTATGTTTGTGGCATGGAGGTTGACAATGATAAAATCGGCATTATCATCTATGTTTCTATTTTATTTGTCAATCTTTAAGGTCACCAAATCGATTAATAGAGAGATAATTAAGATACACACACAATTTTTATGGGGTTGGTGTTCTGACAGGAAGAGAATAACATGGGTCAAATGGGTCTAGGGATAAAAGATATACTTTGCTTTAGTAATACCCTCCTAGAAAAGTGGAAGTGGAGGCTTGGTAGAGAAGAAAAGGGGTTGTTCCCAAAATTATTGAGTCTAAGTACGAGTCTTGGAGAAGTATTGATTAAGATAATCCAAATAACAGAGAGTCTAAATGGTGCAGGGATCTTAGACATGTCTGTGGGAAACGCAATGAAGGAAAATGGTTTAACAACAATCTAGGGCAGAGATTGGGAATAGGAAATAGGATAATCTTCTGGGAAGATTGTTGGGCAGGGATAAGGTCACTTAGGGAAGAATACCCTAGATTATTTGCTAACTCCATGCAAAAGGATATTAGATTAGAGCAGTAGGAGAATGGTTAGGCCAAGTTTGGGAGTAGAAAATGGAGTGGAGAAAGGCTTGGTTTGAATGGGAAAAGCCTAGTGTCGCGACCTCGTCGATGACGACGGACAACGGTCTAAAAAAACTGTGGAAATAATATGGGGTGAAAAGAAACAGATGGAGTCGTCATCACAATTTATTATGAAAAACTATGGAAAACCAAGAAAAAAAGGAAAATGAATGATCCGCGAACTAGAGATGAGTTCGGAAGTCAGTTACACATGGTGAAGGTATTAGCAGCCCACAACGCTTGTCCTAAGATAGTACCTTTAATCAAATGAGCAAAATCAAATGTAGTTTATTAAATGATTATTTTTCTGCAAAAGTAGAAATAAAATGCAAATAAGAATAAAATAATAATTTTTCAATTAAAAGATCCGACAAGGATTGACCTTGCTCGTACGTATTTCTATCAATGATGGAAAATCAGGGCTTATATAGTTCTAAAAGAAAGTTTAGTTGTTGTGAGATATTGGTATTTTTGGAAATTTTTATATTTTTTAGTATGTTTGGAAATTAAATTTCATTTTGGATATCGTTAGTCACGTATGGCCTTTAACTAATCCAAACGAAATTAAAATTTTTTAAATTAAATCTATGTATGACGTGAACAGTGATTTAAGAATTTAAATGAAACTTTTCAAATTATATTTCGCATGACGCTTGGAGATTTAATCGAATTATTTTAAAATAAAATAAAAAAATTGTATATTTATAAATTTATATTTGAAAAAATTACGAAAATAGAATGAAATAAAAATAATAACTAAATGGGCTAAATCCATTTATGTGAAGCACTGTACACCTCACCCGAAATGCCACGTGCTTACTCTCTATTCAAATCCACATCCCAATTCATTTTTCTTGTGTAATCTTATTTTGACACTGGTACGTGGCAATACTAACATTTGACACACTGCCTACGTGAAAAAAAAAACATATTTTATTGGTTGTGGGTCCAGGTAAGGAATGTATATTATTTTGAATTAAAAAGATGCGTTCTCAATATTTTTTCATCTTCCCACTCTCCCGCTTCGTCTTCTCCCTTTTTCTTTATCTTCTCCCTTTTGAAGCAACATTGAAGAAACCCCAAAGTGCCTCACTCTTTCACTTCCCTCGTCTCACTTTAGCACTCTGACTGCACTGCTCTAGTCTCCCAGCTCCCGTCTTCTTACTTTCATCCTCTCTGCTCTCATCTTTGCTCCCGTCTCTCCTCTCGTTCAAGAGTTTGTCGTCTTTCGCCATCGTCAGTATAAGCTATTGTGTCATTCACTTACAACGTTGTGAATTGTATGGATGACCCTTTTATGTAATACAATATACTAAATTGACACAGATATGTGCATAAACAACATCTCTAGTCTCACTAATATGAGTGGTTACCCATGCTTTAACGAAGGGACACCTAAGTTAACGTTATGGCGACCAACTGTGATCCGACCCTTTTGACATGTTAAGTTATTGTGTTAATCACCTACAACGCTGTGAATTGCTTGGATGACCCTTTTATGTAATAAAATATGCTAAATTGACACAAATATGTGCATAAATAACATCTCTAGACTTACTAAAATGAGTGGTTACCCATGCTTTAACTAGGGGAAACCTCAGTTGACGTTGTCGTGACCAACTGTAATTGGATCATTTTGGCATGTTAAGTTATTGTGTCATTCACTTTCAACGCTATGAATTGCTTGGATGATCCATTTACGTGATAAAATATGCTAAATTGACACATATATATGAATAAATAACATCTTTGGACTTCCTAAAAACAGTGGTTACCCATGCTTTAACGGGGGGACACCTCAGTTAACGTTGTGGCGACCAACTGTAATGTGACCCTTTCGGCATGTTAAGTTATTGTGTGATTCACTTACAACACTGTGAATTGCTTGGATGACCCTTTTATGTAATAAAATTTGCTAAATTGATACAGATATGTGCATAAATAACATCCCTGGACTTCCTAAAATGAGTGGTTAGCCATGCTTTAACAATGGGACACCTTAGTTAATGTTGTGGCGACCAATTGAAATGCGACCCTTTTGGCATGTTAAGATATTGTGTCATTCACTTACAACGTTTTGAATTGCTTGGATGACCCTTTTATGTAATTAAATATGGTAAATTGACACAGATATGTGCATAAATAACATCCTTGGACTTCCTAAAATGAGTGGTTAGCCATGCTTTAATAAATGGACACCTCAATTAATGTTGTGGCGACCAATTGTAATGTGACCCTTTTGGCATGTTAACATATTGTGTCATTCACTTAAAATGCTGTGAATTGCTTGGACGACCCTTTTATGTAATAAAATGTGGTAAATTGACACATATATATACATAAATAACATCTTTAGACTTCCTAAAAAGAGTGGTTACCCATGCTTTAACGAGGAGACACCTTATTTAACGTTATGGCGACCAATTGTAATGCGATCCTTTTGGCATGTTAAGTTATTGTGTCATTCACCTACAATGCTATGAATTGCTTGGATGACCCTTTTATGTAATAAAATATGCTAAATTGACACAGATATGTGCATAAATAACATCTATGGACTTACTAAAATGAGTGGTTATCGATGCTTTAATGAGGGGACACCTCAGTTAACGTTGTGGCGACCAACTATAATGTGACCCTTTTGGCAAGTTAAGTTATTGTGTCATTCACTTACAACGCTGTGAATTGCTTGGATGACCCTTTTATGTAATTAAATATGGTAAATTGACACAGATATGTGCATAAATAACATCTCTGAACTTCCTAAAATAAGTGGTTACCCATGCTTTAACGAGCGGACACCTCAGTTAACGTTGTGGCAACCAACTGTGATGCGACCCTTTCGGCATGTTAAGTTATTGTGTGATTAACTTACAACGCTGTGAATTGCTTGGATGACCCTTTTATGTAATAAATATGCTAAATTGATATAGATAGGTGCATAAATAACATCTTTGGAGTTACTAAAATCTATGGTTACCCATGCTTTAACGAGCTGACACCTCAGTTAACGTTGTGGCGACCATTTGTAATGCGACCCTTTTGGCAAGTTAAGTTATTTTGTCATTCACTTACAATGCTGTGAATTGCTTGGATGACCCTTTTATGTAATCAAATATGGTAAATTGACACAGATATGTGCATAAATAACATCTCTAGACTTCCTAAAAAGAGTGGTTACCCATGCTTTAACGAGGGGACACCTTAGTTAACGTTGTAGCGACCAACTGTAGTGCGACCCTTTTGGCATGTTAAGTTATTGTGTCGTTCACTTACAATGCTGTGAATTGCTTGGATGATCCTTTTATGTAATAAAATATGCTAAATTGACACAGAGATCTGCATAAATAACATGGACTTACTAAAATGAGTGGTTACCCATGCTTTAACGAGGGGACACCTCAGTTAACGTTGTGGCGACCAACTGTAATGCGACCCTTTTGGCATGTTAAGTTATTGTGTCATTCACTTACAACACTATGAATTTCTTGGATAACCCTTTTATGTAATTAAATACGATAAATTGACACAGATATGTGCATAAATAACATCTCTGGACTTCCTAAAATGAGTGGTTACCCATGCTTTAACGAGGGGACACCTCAGTTAACGTTGTAGCGACTAACTGTAATGCAACCCTTTCGGCATGCTAAGTTATTGTGTCATTCACTTACAACGTTGTGAATTGCTTGGATGACCCTTTTATGTACCTGCCATGTAAGATTTTATGACCAAAGTACCAACGGTGTTAAAATAACATTACTCATTTTTCTTCTGCATCAGAATTCCATTGGGCTAAAGTGATTTGTAATGGCAATATCATGAATAAGTCATATATGTTGGGCCGAATAAACCACGACCAAAACCCTCAATTTCATATTCATCCCCTTTTCTCGAATTCAATTAGAATTACGGTTAAGAAATTGACAAAACCCTGAAGTATGAAGATACCATGAGGTGTGATGGCGAAAGAAATTGAAACCGACAATGGCGACGTAGCGAAGTTCTTATCTTAGCTTCTTCTCGTTATTTTCTTTTGATTAGAGTTTTGTTTTTGTTGGATGTAGAGTCAATGGTGAGGACAACGGATGTAAGTATCGCCGAAAGCATTTGGCGACTTCTGGTATAGAGGTAACACGGAGATGGCGTAACAAATATGATGCGGAGGCTTGGTCTTCAAAGGTTCAACATGTTGCTTCTTTCTATTTTTTTTCGATGTATTTGCATTTTGTTAAATTTGGTTTTATTTCTAGGTTCTTTGATTGAGGAATGTTTCTTGGGGTCGTTTATGAGTTTTGATTGAGGATTTGGTATTCGTGTTTGGGTCTTTCTACTAAGTTTTAAGTATTTTTATTTTTCAAATTGGGTTTTGGGAAATTGGATGAAAATTAAATGTTTTTCTGCAATTTCAGTTGGTTTTAGCTTGCATTTGAGTTTCCTAGAGTTGGATTTAGAAGTTTTTGGGTTTGTTAATTAGTTGTAATTGAGGATTGGTTGTGGGTGTGATTGTATGTGGTTTCGGGAAATCCTTCTCAAGATAAATATTGAATTGAAACTAAGTGGTTTTTTTGCTTTCGGTTTCGCTGTGTCTGACTTCGATGTTCTAATGTTATTTTTTGGAATGAATTTTTGGATATCACAACGTGCCTGAGGCAACAATCTCCAAGAGACACGTATAATTTTAAATTGTATCTATATAATTAATTACATTCTAAAAAATATTATAAACACAAACTAATATTATTTTCAATCATTATGAGGACTCGACATTGACATTGTTACAAAACAAACAGATACACAAAGCAAACATATTGCAAACATCATAAAAAACACATATTCATTCAAAGGCAAAAAAAAAAAAAAAAAAA
>Ga0209489_101835_pt1 | contig 43693 bp, 11 predicted proteins | sample SiratrowhiteBW_FD_187527 | JGI IMG/M metagenome (GOLD analysis project Ga0209489, IMG submission 187527) | Root nodule microbial communities of legume samples collected from California, USA - Siratro white BW (SPAdes) (version 2) | ecosystem: Host-associated > Plants > Roots > Nodule | place... | reverse complement strand
ATATATAAATATATATATATATATATATATATATATATATATATATATATATATATATATATATAATATGAATAAATATATAACTTTGATTGATGGGTGTGATGAAGTGTGAGATATTTATTTTTTATCAATAATAAAAAATATTATAAATAGTAGGAAAAAAAATTATCCTAACCTATATAAAAAAAATTATAAGTGTCCAAGACAATACTATAAGATTGACACCCCAAAACTCGTAAGATGGCCAAAATCCTCAGTGCAATCACTGTGATATGAGACTATTGCAAGGTCAGAATATGTGAATGTGCTTTTTCGTATTTATTTATTATTCAAATCCAAAATTTTATCTGAATTATTGCAAAAACTTCTACAACATCTGGTTTGAGATTCTGAAAAGAATATTGTTTATATACTTTTACAAATTATGGTCAACCACACTATTTTCTACACATAATTTTCTTTCCTGCTCAAATTTGTCAAAATGTTCCTTAAATGTAATATGGTGAACATTTTGTATACACATCCTAAATGTATAGAGTTGGTTGACGAAAAGTTTATCTGTAACTGTTGAAATTTTTAGTTTTTTTAAATATATTAATCACTGTTAAAGTACATTTAGTAATAAATCCTTATAGCTACAACTTTACCAATCTTCAGAAAAAAAAAAAAAAAAAAAAAAAAAAAAAAAAAGTCGCAAGTAATAAATGTTTTTTTTATTCAATCTCACATGTGGAAGAGTACAAATGATGAATAATTGAACTGGAAGTTGAATAAATTTACTGATAACTGAAAATTAAGGATCAAAATTAAAAAAAAATTATTCAAAAGACAAAAATACAGATAATTAAAATTTAAAAGGACTTAAATTGTAGAAGAAAAATTTAAAGACCCAAATTGCGATAAAATATTAAACCTATTATTATTAAAAATGCATCGATGTTATGACTGGTTTCTTAGTTTTAATTCATTTTTATTCGTTATATTTAATTTTTTTTCTGTAACGATACTTGTTATTTTTTTGGTTTAATTGCTTTTATTCTGTTAAATATTGTAATAGTTTGATATCAACCTCACATATTTTTTATTTATTACTTATAATAAATAGACTTTTCTTTTTCACAGTAATATTTTAAATTTTAATTTATTTTAAAAGATGGTATAAGAAATATTTAGAGTTTATTTTAGTTAAATTTATTGAATTTTTGTTATTCACTGCTGAATTCCTTTTCATTCTAACATCAATATTTTCAACAAGAAAAAGTATGTTGATCATCTCATATCATTTAAAATATAATTAAATTATAATATATAAATTTTATAAAATTGAATTAAATTACAATTTATTGAGAAAGTGTTGTGTATATTCTTTAAACAAATATACCTAAAAGATCTCCTACCAATTAGCTATGAATAAACTTAGATAAGAGATGAAAATATAACTTCCGGTTGTAATCATGTTGTGAAAGTTTATTTTGAGTTTTGATAAAAGAAATGAAGTACAACATATCGAAAATACCAAAAACAATAAAGAATTAAAAATAATGAAAATAATGTCAAACACGAAAACACATAAAATTTTAGTGTGGTTGGATTCTTTCCAAAACAATATACCGTTAAACTACATTTACTAATAAATCTTTATAACTGGAAGTTGAATAAATTTACTGATAACTAAAAGTTAAGGATCAAAATTTAAAAAAAAAAATTCAAAGACAAAAATTACAGATAATTAAAATTTAAAAGCACTTAAATTGTAGAAGAAAAATTTAAAAGAGCAAAATTACGGTAAAATATAGGAACGAAAATTATAATTAAACCTATTATTATTAAAAAAATGCATTAATGTTTTGATTGGTTTCTTAGTTGTAATTTTCTTTTATTTGTTAAATTTATTTATTTTTGTTGTAACGATACTTTTTATTTTTTTGGCTTTAACTTCTTTTAATATGTTAAATATTGTAATAGTTTGATATTAACCTCACAAATTTTTTATTTATTACTTATAATAAATAAACTGTTTATTTTTATTTTTACAGTAATATTTTAAATTTTAATTTATTTTAAAAGATGGTATCAGAAAGTTATTTAAAATTTATTATAGTCAAATTTGTTGAGTCTTTGTTATCCATTATTAAATTTCTTTTTATTCCAACATCAAATATGTTTGAAGAGAACAAATAGGTTGATCATTTATATCATTTTAAAATATAATTAAATTATAATATATAAATTTTATAAATTTGAATCAAATTTAAATTATAATTTATTGAGAAAGTATTGGGAATATTCTTTAAAGAAAAATACCTAAAAGATCTACTATACCAGTTAATAAACTTACACAAGAGATGAAAATATCACATCCGGTTATAATAATGTGAAAGTTATTAGTTTATTTTGAGTGTAAGCCCCCACCTAAAGAATTGCAATTGATGAATGGAAATGCAAACCCACCACCTAAACAATTCCAATTAAAACCAAAGGTCATATATCCTCTTCCTCAACTCTATGATTCATGCAAATAATGTAGCTTCTAACTTTCTACAAAAAAAAATAAATAAATAAATAAAAAATTGAAATATCTCATTTTTTTGTGAATAAGAATGATATGACATCACAATAAAAGTAGTAGCAGTTACTCTATTAATCCTACATTCCCCTCTCAAAACCAAACAAGCCCTTAAAGTGATAAAAAAATGACTTATGCTTAACTCAGTAGTGCATTATGAAATTGTTTCTTCTTTTGGTGAAGATCTTTTTAATATAACTTTTGTTGCAACGAAAAGGACAAGTTAACCTTGTCTTAAAGAAGAAGGTGAACATTAGGTACAAAATTGCATTTCTCTAAGATGAGTAAAAATACTAAATTTCAGTATTAACTTTAATTGGTTTCACATAAACTAACAAAGAAACAGAAACATAATCACCAGGTACAAATTCTGCAAATGCTCCATATGAGGTGCTGTTGGTATACCAATTTTTGTTTGTACATAGCTGTTACTATCAGTTTGGCACCACATCATGCAATCAATAAATGCTCATCATTCACCAAACAAAATCCCTTTTCCTTTGGAGTCACGTTGCCTTAATCTTAACACACATTTCTTCACTTAAAAATTCAACAACACCCTCACAAAATTTGCTTACATTCAACACTTGGTATGCTTCAGATAGGAACTGAATTCCTCTCTGAAAGGCAATTGACAAAGGAAATTGCAAAAGGGTTGTTTCAATGCTACCAAATTTATGATCTAATGAAAGATGGAATTTTGATTAGTTGGTCTTTCTTCATCCACTTCAACTTGAAGTTGAGTACCCCAACCAACAAAAAATTATCCACAAGGTTCTTATTTATAAGATCAAAATTTAATTTATTACAAACAGAACCATATAATGAATATGTTTCTCTGGCTCCCAGCATACCCAACATTCCAACCTGGATGGGACCAAGAAGAAGTCCATGCCACATTCTACAAGTGCATCAGTTGGCAAGTGGAGGAAACCTTGGACACCATCAACTGCCCTTACCATTATTTCTGTGACAAAACATACCCTTCAAACTACCCTCTTCTTGTTGATATCTTGGTGCTTCTCTTCACCACAGCTTCTTACTTGGTCACTCTTGTCACAGTGATAAAGGACATGAGTTCTGGAAGAGGGACAATCTTTTTGAGTCAATCAAAAAGATACCTTTTGCCCTCTGGGCCTGTGTCCCTCCCAATTATAATCTTGGCCTTTGCAAAGGGTCCTCAAATCAACACAATATTCCCACTTTCTTGCCTTGGTCCTGCAATTCTTCTGATGGTTCTCATTTCTGCCTTGTCCTTTGACAATGGAGCTGATAAGGACTTCAAGTACACTTTTTTTGTGGCATCAACAGTGTCTGGCATTTTGCATGCAAGCTTGTATCTGGATTCTGTTGTGTTGCCTTATTACACAGGTTTTGATGCCCTCATGTCCTCAACATTTTCAGGTGAGTGTGCATCTTGTGTGTGCAGGAAAGAGGCCTTGGTTGTGGGAGGGAAACTGGTGAGGTATAGGGGTTGGTCAATGACCACATTTTTTGTTGTGGGGGTGTTGTGTTTGAGGATTGTATGTAAAATCTCAGGAGAAAATCATGCAGGGAAATTACTGTTTCTCAAAGAGTTGATGGAAAGGTTTAGCTGGATCTTGATCACTGTGGATTGTGTTTACCTAACACTAAACTCACCACCAGAAAGATTAGTGTTGAGAGTTGCTGCTTTTGGAGGCATATTTCTTTTGATTTTCCTCCATGTCCTCAAAGAGGCATGCAATCAAGTTTACTCAATGGCTTATGTAGCACAAAAATTTAGATGGATGTCATCATCATTGGAAACAATATGAAGAAAAAGCAATTGTGAAAAACAAAATGGATTTTGGGAACTCAAACAATATAGTTTAGTTTTGTTGTAAAGAACATGCTGTTACATAACATGCTATTGCAATCCTGTGCTGATTTGAGTCCTTTCTTTTTCTTCATTTAGTTCTTTTTTGCTTGCCCATTTCACACCCACAAGTTGGATATTAAAATTCAATCCTTATTTTTTTTAGTTCAAAGTTTGATTTATATATAGTACGTTGAAATGAGAAAAAATTAAACCACTACCTCACTTGCATTAAACCAACAAAAGTTGGTCCAATTGATAAGAGTCATTAATATATAAGAAAAGAGGAGAGGTAAAATTCTATTTTGGATATGAGAATCTTTGTTGATGGATGATTTGTAAAAAACTTTGTAAATGCTCTCTTAACATTAAGATGTGTCTTTTAACCTTGATAATTTTTTGAGACTCAACTTATTGAAGAAAGAAAATGACTTGCAACAACTTGTTTTTACCTTGAAAAGACATTTCATTTAATTTGTTTTTCATATATTGTAGCGTTGAAATTAACTATGCTTTACTTTTAATTAGAAAAGCTGAACAGATGATTAGTACAATATCATGGGGTAGAGTAAGAAGGATGCAGAGGTTAGGAAGCCAAAATCAAAATTTTGAGGGGATTGCAATTATATTTCACCAATAAAAAAAATACTTAAAGAAGGTAAAAGTTCACTTTTCAAAACTTTTGGAATACTTTATGATCAGTAAGGATCATCTACAATTAAATAATTCTTCTTTTACTAATGTTTCATCCAAAAAGTTAGATATGCAATTAAATATTATTAATCTTTAAGAATTATGAATATTTATGTAGTGACCCAATACAAATAGTTTTTTTTATATAGGTTTTTTCTTTTTCCTTTTTTTCATAAAATTTGTTGATACCTGTCAATATTTAAGAATAGAAATCATTTCAAAATAAATATGAGATGGCTAAGAAGTTTATAAATATAAGAAAAAACATTCATTATATTAGGCTTCGCCTGCTTTCAACCTATCATAATTGTAGGTTTTGAAGAAAAAAATAACTTCAGAACTGTAAGAAATTTCTTAAGTGATAATTTAGTTTATAATTGCTTTCGTGTTACATTATTTTACTACAGTAGAAATTATTTTAATTCTACTGTAACCCAATATCTTATAAAATTAAGTTATAGGAAACTAAGAAATGAGTTGAATTTAATTTAATTTTCATTAAAATTAATAAAATTTAATTAGATTTGATTAAATTAAGTAATTTTAGAAAAAAAAATTATCAATTATTAAAAAATTGTCTTAAAGTAAGGATTCATACTATTTCCTTATCTTTATAAGCAACGACAATACTTATAATATAGAGTAAAATATTAGATAAATGATATTTTTATTATATATTCATGTAATTAGGTTAGATGGACATGATGTGATTTGAAAACCATGTATCCAACCCAATTCTAATGGAATTTTCTAAAAATATATTTTTGAATGTATTTTGATTTCAAAATATATAATTTTTTAAATTATTTATTCTAAAATTTTGCATATTAAAGTCTATCGTTGTGGAATAAATATTTAAAATAATTTAGAATCTATTTCAAAGTATTTTTTCGAAAATAATTCTAAAAGTGTAAAAGTGAAAGCTTTTCGGAATATAAAATCTAAAGCGATGAAGCCCAGTTACTTTTTCCACAAAAAAAGCCGCAGAGAAATGGATTTGAGGTGTTCAATTGTAGGTTATACTCGGCTTATAATTTTCATTTACAGGTTATATTCTTCAATTAATAAAAAATTTAACACTCTCACCCATAAATAAGATATGGATTATAAATATAAAATAATATATATTATTTTTGGAACAATTTATATCACACTCTTGTACATCTCATCATTTATTAAAAGAGTTCATATATATGCTTGCTCAGATAAAAATAAATAAAATCTTTAGTTGAACAATCTCATGTCACTTCAACAATAGTTGCTCTAAAAAAGAACAATAGTTGCTCTAAAAAAGAGAAAAATGTTGTAACAAGTTTCATAAAACATAAAATAATAGTTGAACAAGAAATACAAATTAACTTTCAAGTCTCATTTAATCTCAGTATTTCAGAATTACGATCATTATATTCAAACACCTTTCAATTTATTTTTGTCAACTCTCTCATTTTATTTTCAATCCATTTGAGAAATGTATACTTATGCAATTCTTTACAAAGGAAACATTACTGTTATTATACTTTCTAATTGTTTTTGTTATTATACTTTCTAATTCTTTTTTTAGGATACGACAACCTCTCTTCAATCACACTTGATAAATTATTTTATATGAATAAATATAAATAAGATAATAATATTTAACAATTATTTTAAATTACTTGTAAACTTCATTTCTTAATATGATATAAATAACAAACAATATTTTTTTTAAAAAAGTAAATATATGATTGCTAGTCAAATTATTTTTAAAATTTATTATTATTATTATATATATAATATGACTATAAATAAAAATTTATTATTTAAAATTCATTTTAAATTATTTATAACTATTATTTTTTATATATAATTATATATACATATATGTTAGTTTTATAATAAATTTATTTTTTAAATTATTAATGAGTTTTTATTGTTCTTTAAGTCAATGAGAAAAGTTATATATAAAAATGATTAATTATAGTCAATCATTCCATTGGTAGTATTTTTATAAAACGTGTATCATTAAAAAATTCCGGTATTGACGCCTACATCATTCAATTTAAATCAATTGATATTTTCTAATACACATTACATTTCAAATTAGTATTGTCATTAAGTTAAGAAATTTTACAAGATTTTTATTAATTTATATTATTAAACATATTTTTATCCAGTTTTAACTATATGATATTTGAATTACGAAATTATAACCAGCATGATTTTTATGATTTGACAATATTGATACTATATTAATACATAAATATACACACAATCACACACACCTATATATAAATATATATTCTAATTAAAATTAATTAATTAATAATAATAATAATATTCGTTATATTCCAGCTTTATATCATACCAATTAAATACCTTATGTAATGCATAAATATTAAGTTATAAATATCTGAATGTCTCAAACTCTTTAATTATTCAACATAAAGTATACATTACCAAAACATCTATAAAAATTATTTGAGATTCATTAAAAAAAATTATTGACTTTCCATTTGTTAAGTATTAAATAATAAAATAATATATTATAAATCATATCATTAGGAACCAACATAATGTTTTAAAGTATACCATTCAATAAAACTATAAAAAAATATTTAAATCATTAAAAGTCTTTTTTTCTGATTTTCTTACTTTTTATTAAATATTTTAATAATAAGATCATATATTATAAGTTATAGCATTAAGTATCTTTTAGTTTTTTTTAATATTTATTTATCAAGTTCTTTAAATATTTCTTATCTTAACACGCTGTGTGTGAAAAAAAATAAAAATAAAGCACTTTCTTCCATACATTCTATCTAGTATCTATATTCCACTCTACCATAAACACCTCAAAACAACTAAAATTAAATTTGATGTACATACTTAATTAATTGAAATAAAAAAAAAAAACTAACAAGTTATTACTGTCAACTCCAAGCCATGATTGTAAGAAAGAGGATGAGAATGTATCTATCATTACAAGGATAATATTAATTAGCTTCTCCATTCCCTGAAGAAATTACTTCATATATTACTCTGCAAGTCATCACAAGCCACACATATCATATTCATCTAGATATAATTAATAAAATATATACTCAGGAAGAGAAGGACAAAAAATAAGAGAAAAATGATAGAGGTGATGTATATGAAAAAATAAAAAAATAAAAAGAGTCTGAAAAATGGTACAAACACACATGGAGACACTAGATATCAACATTATTCACATTAGGACTTAAAAATTATTCACATTAATTGAATTTCATTTATGTGGATTAAATTATACATGGAGGGATGATATTTCTGAAAACACTATGATTGAAATTTATTCTGGTCAATGTTTGGTAAATATTATCATATCTTAAGAATATTCTTAAATTTATTTTAATTCAAAACTAAAATATTTTTAAAAGATAAAAAAAATAGATAGAATAAGGTGAAAATGAGAAGAAACAAATTCCATTTCCATAAAACTTCTTTTACTTGGTAAAGAGAAGAAAAGATGTGTGATATAGATTCACAAAAATAAATTATGCATGAGAATATTTTTTTGTCATATAGTAAGCATGAGAATGTTACATTCTGAAACTCATATCTTTTAAAATAATTATGCAAAACTTGAAAAAAAAAAAACTCCAAAACTTCATATAGTTTCTCGAAGAAACTACTCAGAAAAGAAAAAAAAAAACATAATTCGTGTTTCGAAACTGTCAACAACAAAAGAAAAACATATGCATGCATGCATATCTATTTACTGCTGTTTAAGAGAATGTATGAAGAGATATATATACCATATATTGGTATGGTTCTGTGACCCTGACTGAGACTTGATATTGGGTTGTGCCAGCTGAAGATAAGGGTGAAAGTGTGGAAGCACAGGAGAAGCAAGTTGAAGGATGCTACCAGCAGGTTGCTCTTCAAAGAATGGAAACTGATCCATCACATGCATTGGTTTGCTTGCTTCCACTGTAGCCTTCTCAAACTCCAACACTGCTCTGTGTTCCTGAATCTTCCCAATTTTTTGTTAACAACACACAAAACATATACATCATTTAACATTACTGGAATATTATTTAATTCTTTATTAGGCCAAATAAAAGTAAGTTTGAACAACTTTTTCAGTAAACGAGTCAATAAGAGAACAATAAAAAGTTAACTAATTATGTTTAAGTTAATGTATAGAAACTTTTTTATATAATTTTTTTAAATTTTATTTGTACCTTGAATATATATAGTTTATAGAAAAATGTATTATTTTTTACTTTTCTCTTCTAAAAGTATTTTTTTTAAGTTATGTAAACATAAACCAAAATCCTAAAAAAAAACTTATATACATAGTCAAAAAAATCTTCAATTTTGATTACATACCAACATCAACAACACTTTTACAAATATTCATAACCACATATACATATGTTTTGTATATAAAAGTTTTGTACTAAATTCAGATGGGACTTATATTAGTTTTGTAAGTATATATTCTTACCCAATTGGACAAATTATTGTTTTCCTCTTCCAAGATCCTTTCCTGAATTGTAATTAAGAAGATAGAATTAATAAATATGGATAATGTTGTTTTAACAGTAGGCTTTGTAATGTGTATAATGATGAATGTGAAAGAGTGTTATACCTTCCTTTGCAGATTCTCCATTTGTTGTTGCAAGAGCTCATTCTGCATGGATAGTCTCATGTCAGACAATTGGCGACAAAGATGAAACCATGAAAAAGTAATTGCCTTAATTACAAAGATTTCTTCATGTTGTTTCAATTGTGCTTACACTCTTGATTAAGTGCGTTTTGAGACTTGCAATTTATGAAAGCTATGTAATTTTATTAAAAAAAAAAAAAGAGTATTATAATGTATCAGAAATTACAGGTAGAAAATATGACCACCTTAGTTTTAACCCCTATGACATTTGAAATAATTTTGACGACCAAGAAAGTTATGAACTAAACAACTAATTTCATATTTTAATCAATTAGGTAATTTTCTTTAATTTGAAATACATCACATACTTTTATAATTTTCATCAAACATTTTCATCATCATAATTTAAGGGTAAGATCTCACTTTTCAAGAACTTTTATAAACCTATAGTAAAACAACTGTTAAGAAGTATACAATTGAAAAATTAAACACCAGAAAGCATACTTATGGGATATTAAAACCGTAAAAAGCACTTAAAATAATCCATTAAATGCACGTTTTTAGGGACAAAAATCTTATTACTTCAAATTTTTTACACCTGTTGAAAATGTAAAGACAAGAAATTAAGTTATCGAAATTAGATATAATAATTGGTATATTGAAAAGAACATAGTGCATAGATATACCTGACGATTTCGAACCTTTGCTACAGAATTCTCCAATTCTTGTTCAAGTTTAGTCAAATCTTCGTAGTGCAAACACCCCATGTCCTCTCCAAGATACCTCTGAATTCCCAGTTCAAGACGGAGAGTTTCTTGCCTCAGCATTGCCATGTCATGCATAAATTCTTCCTGCAATAAAGTGATAACTAAGGAATTCACTTTTATACTTTTATACTCATAAATTTACTTTTCAAACTTTGAATAAACATATTTGAGTATACTTTCTTATGTACCAAAAATTTACCCTATTTGCAAATGCATAGAAACCTTAAATTGATTCGTAATATAAACACTAAAATCACTTCTCTTTTCTTTGATTTTATGAGAATATGAACGAAAATCTAGCTCGTGAGCCTCATACACGGGGATGTTCACGTTCTGCAATGCGAGCTCCTGTTGATCTCTGGTACTTCTCTATGATCTGCTCCATCCTGATCACAGAGTTTTCATGTTTAATAGTAATAAATAAATGCAAGCTTTATATTTTTTATAAAATAAAATCAGATCAAATAGTCATAATCAGCATTGTTAGCATCAAGTAAGTGTGATTTAACCCTACAAAATGAACTGGATATGGTACTTTTTAGGCGCGAAAATAGAAAAAATCAAACAGTTTTAGTTAACTCTGAGTTGGTGTGACAGTTTTAATTATCAATATCTAGAACAATGTAAAAGTACTAGCTAGTTAGTTGTAGATGAATATATAACATTGAATATGGATGCAGGCAAAAGAGATGAGTTTTATTAATATGATAGGGTTCAGACAGAAAAGTTAGAGGGTTGAAGAGAGAGTTTAATATAGAAGATCACAAGTATATTGTGGTTGAAAACGAAATCTATAACCCAGCACATGCCACACTGAGAAAACAAATCATTGCTTGAACTGATCACATCTATAATCACCATGTCAGACATGAAACATGCAAAAGTCCAAGGCACTCAAGTGGGTCAACCTTACGTTTGAATGAAATTAAGATGATATCGACCTAAAACCTCCTTTCACATGACACACACAACACAAAGAGACACTTTACACACCACAGAATTAGTATACATTTGAGGAGAGAAATCAATCAACAAGATGGCAAAAACTAACACAGATCGAAGCCATTTTAGAAGAATTAACACATGAAAACTGTATATATATATAAATTACTAGAAACCCTTATTTTACTTCAGGAACAGAATAAAAGTTTTAGAAGCAATTAAGAAGAAAACAAATCAACAGAAGTAATGCTAAAAACTAGAGCAGAAATGGAGCCATTTTGGAAGAATAAGAACAGAAAGTTGTGTGTATAAGCAAATCACAAACCCTTATTTTACTTCAGAAACGGAATCAAAGTTTTGAAGGACGAAGAAACACTTAAAGAAATCAGTCAGCAAAATGCAAAAAACTACCACAGCAATGGAAGCCATTCTGCAAGAATTAATTAATACATGAAAAGTGTATACATATACAGATTACAAACCCTTGTTTTACTTCAGAAATTGAAACAAAGTTTAGAAAGCGAGGGATCTGAGAAAAAAGGAAATGAAGGGGTAGAAGGCATGCACCTGAAGGGTTCAGTGCACCATTGCCACATCTTCCCAGTGCTGGAGAAGATGATGATCCCGATCTGTGCATCACAGAGCACAGAAAGCTCCTTTGTCTTCTTCATGAGGCCACCTCTTCTTTTGGAGAAGGTAACTTGCCTTGTGGTGGTGTTCTCGATCCTCTTTATCTCAATCTTTCCACGTCCCATATCTCACAAACCCTACCTTAATTTCCTTCTACCCTTAGTTTCTCCTCGAATCCCTACACACATTACCACATAAAGAAACGAGTTAAAGCAAATTTATATGTGTATATAAACTAGCCCTTTGAGTTCTTTTACCTTCCAATTTCAACAGAAAACAATCTATCACTTACTAATAACAACAAGTAAGTAATTAGACCGCATATAATTTGTGAGTGGCTAGAAACGAAAGATGTGTATGATTGAAAAACGCAGAAAATGCTTTATTAGGGCTACTTGTAAAGTAAAAAACATTAAAGAAAATGTTCATAAGAAGGTGAGAGAGAGATGGTGGAAGAGGAGGAGTAGAAGAAGTGTTGAAATCAACGACTTGATACCTCGGAAAACTTTCTTTACATGTGGAATTAGAGCTTGAGAAATATCACACTAGCTTGCTATTAATATATACCACGAAATATGAAGGCAACTTCTAAGAACCAACTATGGATGTCCAAAACTGCCACAATGCATTTTTGTATGTGGCAAGATAATGTAGAGAGGGGGCAAGGGTGGTATTGTCATTTCGTGTTGGTGATATAATGAATGTGCAAACATTCAACTTCTACTAACAAATGTTAATCCTATTGCTAAGAACATAAGTTTGAAATTTTGTGGTGCATGTGAAAATTTTGTTGCTGCACATGAGAGTTGAGAGGCATACCCTAGTTCTAAGCTCAATCATCTAAATTTATTTCTTAAAATTGCATGCAGCAGGTCCAAGCAAAGATGATGGTGTGTTCTTTTGAAGGCCTTTTGGTAATATTTTTTAAAATTTAGGGTCTCTGGTGTCATTTCATGAGTGTGGACAGAAGGAGTTGTTGCAAACTAAACCACTATTATTCCTTGGTCTAAAGTGAAATCTGAAGTTTGCCACAGTAGGAAAAAAGTGAGAATATTAAGGTTACTATAAATGGTTGAAGACTAATTTAGAAAAGACAAAGAATCACAATTTCTGTGCACAACCTTCATTGGCACATGTGCCAGTATTAAGAGCCTCTTACTCTGTGCCCACAAGACACCAACTACCTTTGAAAATCAAAATAATTTTCAGAATGTGCATATGTTTGTGTGGTACTTATACGTGTGTTGTGTATATTTAACTCCGCTGCATCACTCTTTCTATGGTTAATATTTGTTGTACCTTGTTTATCATATTATTATTACCTCTGTATCTGCAACTTATTTACATGTTAGAGAAGCATCATTACAGCAATGTATATATTTATCTAATTAATACCCTTTTCAGGCTCTCACACTTTGCATATTATTATTAACTAATCCATTATTCGTCGTGAATATGTTCTAATGAAAACACATATTAGCTAGAAAATACAAAATAATGTAACAATTACCTATATTTGTTATTATCATATGTTGAGATAACACTTTTAGAGTTAATCATAAGTATGGATTGTTTTAAATTTTAGAGTTTAAAAAACATTTTAAAAGATTAAAAAGAAAAATATATTTAAATTGCTCTTAATCTGAATTGTTAAATAATATGAAATTATTAAACATACTAAAACAAATTCCACTTAAGGAGTAATCAATCTTCTATTTTTCATTCCCATGGAAGAGGATGGAACTTCTCTTCATATTTTCATATTTAATACGTTGCTTAATTAAATCTTTATAGGAAGAGATGAGAATCTGCGTGTTGAACTCAAGCCTTAATTTCATTTAAATCCGTCTTGGAAGAGAGGACGTTATTTTCAACACGGTTGCTTGTAAAGATGGTTTTAGATTAAGTAAGGTTGTTTAATTAAATTTTTCAATGAAACACGTAATAAATGTCCAATTGTTTATGAAAATCATCAATGTTTATATATATAATCAGCTATTCCATAAAAAAAAAAAATATCGTAAGCACGGACATTAAATTTTAAAATATTTCAAATTAAACACTCATATTAACAAGTGTTGTTTGAAGTTAAATCGTTTAGTGTATGTTTAACTCTATGTGTCATTATCAAATTTACACAATTTGTTTAAGAGTTGGATAATGTTTAACTTAATTAATTTTCTTTTTTAGTAATATTCAGATATTTAATATACTCAAATTTAATAAATAAAATAATTATTGAATACAGTGATCTAGCTGGTATGGATGGAGACATATAACGTTATTCATTTTGTGAAAACACGAAAGTGAGTTTAGTTTCATTAGAAAACCCAAAATACATCACACATGATGCCGTCGATAGTACCATTGAAATAATGAGCACGAACATACTCAGAATGCACTTTTTCTCTCTCTTTACCTTTTCTTCGAGTATGAGATAAAAATCAAGACAGTAAAGGTATTACTTTCTGATTATGTCAAACATTGGAGAGAAAAAATAAAATAAAAATATTTTTTAACATAGACTATAACTACTTTATGTATAATTTAATTTGTAAAAATTACTTTTACACAGATTTCAATTTTTTAATTTTTTTGTATAAGTTAATTTAGCTTATAATTTTTTTCTCGAAGTGTTTATAATTTTTTTTCAAATATATTCTTTATTTTTAAACTCAAACTTTGTCTCAACATGTTAACTACACCAATGCATGATAAAGATGTATTAAAAATTAAAGAATTGTTTTTTTTTTTTTCGTAACCTAATTTGAAAGAAGATACTTAATTTGTAGCATGATGGTTTACTCATGGTAAGATTGAAGTGGAACATCTGACATTACGTGATTTGTTGTCGTTGTAGGAAACGAGATAACATTGTTATGATATTCATTTTCATGATCTTTGAGGGATATAATGTTGTTTGAGTTGTAGTATAATAGTTGATAAAGTGTTTCCACTTTTTACTAACGAGTCTAATATATTTTTAGAAAAGTTATCAAGGAGACTGTGACACTGTATGGTATACCTTCATGCACTTGTGAATGATAAAAACCTTGTGTTTACTTATAGATTTTAGCAAGTTTTGTAGTAAACACTCAAACTAAGTTAAGACTCAATTATGCTTATCATTCTTAATTCTTAAATAGATGGTCACTTTGTCAGAACAATCCATCACTAGAGGAGTTGCTAAAGGCATGCATATTGGGTTATTGGGGATTTTGGTTTTAGTGGAGTTTAAACATAATAACAATTATCATGCAAGACATTACTTGTTTTGGAAATTCATGAGAGAGTGTAGGACTCACCATATTAGTGTTAAAATGAGGAGAACTTCTTAATAAGACTAAAGTTGTTTTAGCATACTACAAAGGTCAAACAAATATAATATATGATATGATGGGAACTTAAAAATTTTATGCAAATAAAATGAGATAACCACGGTAAGAAAAAAATTATTTAGAGACCAACTTTTAGCTACTAAATAAAAATGATTGTTAATTATGACTAAAATAATCACCAAATTAGGTTTTGGTTGCTAAATAACTACAAAATAAAAATAATGATTAGATTTAGTGACCAATTAAGTTAAGATAATTGGTGTCTAATATTAGCTATCAAGGTTTTAGCTACTTACACCATTAGATTCTAAATTAGTTTCTAACTTAATTAGATACAAATTTAGAATCTAATGGTATAACTTACTAAAACCTTGGTAGTTAATGTTAGATACCAATTATCTTGACTTAATTGGTCACTAAATTCAATCATTACTTTTATTTGATAGTTATTTAGCAATTGAAACCTAATTTGGTGATTACTTTTTTCTCAATTAGCAATTATTTTATTTGGTGGCTAAATATTTGTCTCTAAATAATTTTTTCTTGTAGTAAACCTTTGATGTCATGTATTTTTTTAGTGTTACACTTATCACTAGTGTTTGTGAGAATCATTAATTAGATTAAAAAAATTGACTCTTAATTTTAGTGAGTTATACTAAATCGCTAATTATAAAGGATATAAGTTAATTTACCAATATAAATATATATATATATATATATATATATATATATATATAAGTAAATTAAACGCAAACTTTGTTTCAACATCAAAAGCTAATTTGTTTTTGGTAACCTAATTTAAAGAGAGATCTTACTCAATTTGTAGATTATGGTTTACTTATTAAAAAAATCAAGGTGTAACATTTGAGATTGAATGATTTGTTGTCGTGGTTAGAGGCATCGTAGCGAAAATGAAATATAATATTATTATTACGATCTTTGAAATACATAATGTTGATGACAAGTTTTTTAATGAATCTACCTTCCAAATATATATAGATACACAAAGAGGAGATACAAGACCTAGTTAACATTATTGCCTCTCTTGTTACAATTGTTAACTTTCGCAAAAATTAAAAGAAGAGGCTACTACATACATTACAATTGAAAGATGTAACATATTTTCTAATAATTTTTAATATATTATTTTATTGGTAAAAATTTATAAAAAAACATAAAATTAAAAAAATTATTAAATAAACATGAAACCCACCAAAATTAATAAAAAAAAAATCTCCCAAATTGCTATTGATAATTTCCCACCAACATCAATTTTCAACCTCACTTGTCTTCTTAACTTCCGTCAACTTAACATTTTTCCAACAACTTCTCGTCATCTGAAATTTCAGCTATAATATCACCCATAGTTTGATCTGCACTCTTTTAGAGATGAAAAAAATAGAAGGGTTGAAATGTATAAATTTTGCTGGGCATTAACATCATTACTACTATTTCTTTTCTTCTAAATATTTTGTAAAAGCATGTTTAGTTTATTAAATAATGTGTGCATGCTTGAATTTATGTGCAAGGCTGATAGAAATTACAGAATAAATGTTCTGTATAATGAATTTAGCAATCATATGAGAGTCAAGAGTCACATACTTGAATCTATGGATGAAGATAGAATACTCGATATGGTTATGATCTTTCTCAACCAAAATCCTCCTTATTTCTCTTGCTGGACTTTAGAGTGACTCTTTTGATGGGGTAGGAGACCACAAAGTTTGTGATTTTGGTATATTGGGGACCAACCCTTTACCTCCCTTTTATTTTGTTAACCTCTTAGAAAATGATTTCCATTAAACCAATTATCCAAAAAATTAGGAGGTGTCATTAAAACTATTTTAATGACTCAATAAAACTATCTTAATGACGAATGATTTTGAACGTTAAGGAAATCAATAGCTAATATGGTTATATATAAATAAATATATAGCCCACAATTAGACTAAGGAAATATAATTTCCTAACAATCTCCCACTTGGGCTATATATATTGTTCTGAAATAATCATATCACAAAATAAACCATAAGTGTACATATCGAATGCTATTTGTCCTTAACTATTTAAACAATCTGGTACATCTCATATACCAATAATCAAATTACCGCGGTTTTCATCACATTAGATTCGCAACTGAACCACGATGATGACCATACTAATATACTCAACGACATAGATCAAGTTTGAATGAGTACCATGGAAATCACATGAAATTTGATCTCATGTGTGTCTATTTCCAACTGGTCCAACTTTAAAATCTTCATTAAGATCTATCCAAAATATGCAGTATTAACATTCCAAACAACATAATGTAAATCATCATCCTTTATTCTACAGAAAATTAAATAATATAATGTCTGACATAAAACATATAAAGTATACAAAATAACCCCACTAAACCAAGTTATCATCATCAGTGACCCATATGAGCAATATGCTCATGAAAGACTTTAGGGATCAATCCTTCGGTTAATGGGTCTACTAACATAAACTTTGTTCCCATATGTTCTATAGGAATCTTTTTTTTTTTTAACTTTTTCCTTACCAACCAAAAATTTAACATCAATATGTTTTTTACTTTGTTGAGCTCTTGTTGTCATTGTTGTTAGAGTAAAGCACTACTGAATTATTGTCACAATAAATCTTCAATGGCTTTTCAATGCCATCTACCACACGAAGCCTGTGACAAAGTTTTGTAACCATATGTCATGGTTAGATGCCTCATGCTCAAGTATCTACCTAGAACTCTCATTATAAATGTTGTATCAGGACGTGTGTAGTTTTGAGCATACATTAAGTTCCCTATTGCTGATGTATAAGATTTATCATGCATTATTGTCCTTTCAAGATCATTTCCGGACATTGTTTGAGACTAAACTTGTCCTCTTTAGCCACAGTTGTGTCGACATACTAGATTAGGAATACATATTTACTCTCACTAAACTTGTAGTATACACAATCATCAACAATATTTGCCTCAAAGCTATATGAGGTAATAACTTGATGAAACTTGTGATACCATTGACGGGAAGCCTGTTTGAGACCGTAGATGAACTTCTTTAATTTGCAGACCATAGACTTTGAATTACCTGACACAAAGTTTTCTGGTTATATAAATTGTCTCATCAATGTCTTCATTAAGAAATGTCGTCTTAACATCCATCTGATGTAACTTTAAATAAAAATGAGCTACTAATGTCATTATTGTTCTAAAAGAATCTTTTGAAGATACTGGAGAAAAAATTTCTATATGATCTATACCTCCCCTTTGAGTAAAGCCCTTAGCGACTAGACGAACTTTATATCTTTCAATATTACCCATAGAATCCCTTTTAGTTTTAAATATCCATTTACAATCAATGGGTTTCACGCCTTCAGGTAATTCTACTAGATCCCAAGCGTCATTGTCTCTCATAGATTTAATCTCCTTCTCCATGGCACCAATCCACTTTTGAGAATTAGAACTTTTCATGGCTTCACAAAAGTTGATCGGGTCATCTTCTATTAAACTAATGTCGTCCTCATGTTCTTGGAGGTACACAAGGTATTCATCCGAAATAGCACTTCTCCTTTCTTTGGTAGATCTTCTTAATGGCACTTCTTGAGGTTGTTGAGTTTGTTCTATAGGTTGTATTTAAGGAGGATTCTCATTGTTGTCTTGTTCTATAATTGTGCCCTGAATAACAATAGGTATGAGTACCTGATCATTATCAATAATAGATTCCTAATCAAAAACAACATTCTTAATGTTTCCTTCCCTTCCAAACTCAATATCCTCGAGAAATATTGCATTTCCCGTTTCAAATATTGATCTTGATGTAGGATCATAAAACATGTATCCTTGTGAGTGTTTAGCATAACCAACAAAATAGTAGCTAACTATCCTTGAGTCCAATTTTCTTACATGCGGCTTATAAGGTCGTGCCTCAGTTGGACATTCCCAAATGTGTAAATGTTTTAGGCTAGGCCTTTTATTAGTCTAGAGTTCATAAGGGATTTTGTTAACTACTTTGTTTGGTGTCCTGTTAAGGATGTCCACTACGGTCTTTAAAGCTTCTCCCCAAAGTGATTAAGGCAAGGTGGAATGACTGATCATACTTCTCATTATATCCTTAAGAGTTCGGTTCCTTTGTTCCACAACACCATTCATATTGGGTTTGTCAGGCATGGTGTATTGTGGAACAATTCCGCACTCTTTTAGAAAAAGCGCAAAAGGTCCTGAACATTGTTCTCCTGATCTATCATATCTTCTATAGTATTCACCACCACGATCAGATTTGACAGCTTTGATTTTCTTTACAAGTTGGAGTTCAACTTCAGCTTTGAAAGAATTAAAAACGTCCAAAGATTGAGACTTCTCATGAATTAAATATAAGTACCCATAACGAGAGTAATCGTCTATAAATGTAATAAAATATTGTTGTTCATTCCATGAAGTTGTAGGAAACGGACCACATATATATCAGTATGTATTAGTTCTAAGACATATTTAGCTCTCTATGCGCTTAGTTTTCTTTCATATGTTATTTTCCCCTTGATACATTCAATACATACTTGAAAATCCTTTAAATCTAGGGGTTCAAGAATTCCATCCATCATAAGCCTCTGAATTCTCTGTTTAGAGATCTGACCTGAACACTTATGCCATAATGAGGCTGAATTCTCATTTAATTTTTGTTTTGTACCTCTTGAACTTGTTTGCAGTATTTCATTACAGAAATTTAAATCAAGCTTATACATATTATCAATTAAAAAACTGGAACAAATAATTTGAGTTTTGGAAGAGACTAACTTTATTATTTCCAAAAAAACAATGGTAACCAGATTTGTCCAAACGAGAAATAGAAACTAAATTCTGTCTAAAAGACAATACATAAAATGTCTCAAATGAATCCAAAAAATAATCCAACCTTAAAACACAATCTGAAGGTTCCTACAACTTCCACTACAACTTTATTGAGAATTTGGAACCTGTTTATTACTGCATATATTTTCTATCAATTAGCCAAACAATAATCTTCCTTTGGACTGATTAGTGCTCGCATAATTAGATAAAAATAAATAAATAAATATATAAACTGAAGGTTCAATGTTTATTATTTGGCCAAACAATAAATTTCCTTTGGGTCGCGTATTATCTATATAAATAATAAGCATCATATTAGCCAAACAATAATCTTCCTTTGGATCGATTAGTGCTCGCATAAAAATAAATAAATATATAAACTAAAGGTTTAATGTTTATTATTTGGACAAACAATAAATTTCCTTTGGATCGTTTATTATTTGTATAAATAATAAACATCATATATAAAAAGAAAATTGCCTATGCATATAAAAAAAATTGCATATGAGCAGTGGATATTATAATGGAAATGAAGGTCTGGATTAGTGAATCGTATTCAACGTCGAAAAATATTACATATGCTTTCAAGGCAATTAACCAGCGAAATTATTATGTATATCATACAAGCAATTCATATGAATTACAAAAATTGCAACATACACGCACCAAGGCCACAATACAATAAAACAAATTATAAAAGATAAGATGAAAGGCGTAAACATCAAACAGAATTATGTGTATTTATTCTTTAATTCCAAACTAGTATAACAACAACATAATTCAATCCAATTATAAAACTTTATTTCCAATCATTTAATATCAACGAGGTTCTGATACCACTTTAATAGAAATTTCAGAATAAATGTTCTGTATAATAAATTTAGTCATCATATTAAATTATTGAGAGTCATAATTCATTAGAAGAGTCACATACTTGAATTGATGGATGAAGATAGAATACTCAATATGATTATGATCTTCCTCAACCAAAATCCTCCTTATTCTTCTTGATGGACTTTAAAGTGACTCTTTTGATAGAGTAACCAAAAAGTTTGTGATTTTGATATATTTGAGGATCAATCCTTTACTTCCCTTTTATTATGTTAATCTCTCATATAATAATTCTCATTAAACCAATTATCCAAGAAATTAAGAGGTGTTATTAAAACTATCTTAATGACTCATTAAAACTATCTTAATGATAAATCGAAAGTTAAGAAAATCAATAACTAATATAATTATATATAAATAAATATATAGCCCACACTAAGGAAATATAATCCTAACAAGTGTGCAAGATACATAATCTGAGTTAGAAGACATTTCAGAGAGTCCATCCGCTCAGTGAGGAAGCATGTTGAGGTTCTTAGAGAGATTCAGCCATATTCTTACAATTTCAATTTTTCAGTTAAGATGCTACTTCTGTGGATTGTATATGATTTAACCTTTTTTATCGTTTATCTGCATATGATAATCTTGTACATGGGACTTCTGTTTGTATGTGGTGTTGTTGTAGATGCTGCATAACTTTGTTTTGCAGTAGATACAGAGTTATGTTTTGTATGTTCAGTGGTGCTTATATGTGATATTTGCATGATACTATATTGAAACTATCTTCTTTCTTTGAAAGTGGAAGGGGAAGAGTTTAACACCCTTGAGTAAATGGAAATGGTAGGATTTCAGTTAACCCACACTCCAACTTATCTCAATTCCCCAGATGTGTCCAATAAATGAACCATAATAATCATCAGAAGTTTGTTAACTAAGTAGAACAATTGTTAGCAAGCTCTAAATGGAAAAACTAGATGCATCTTCACTAGGATAAATTTTTCTTTTTTTTTTTTCTGCTTACAATTTGTTTTACTCTAGAATAATTGCCAAGATTTTGACAATATTTCATTCACCCTATTGTAACTGTCATATACACCATCATTCCTTGATGCCTTCTACTATGCAATTGCAACCAATATGAATGTACTAAATTTGTGCCTATCTGGTGCCAGCTCACTTATTCAATAGAGTTATGTGTTGTGTTGTTTTTATTTTGATTGCTTGTGAAGATATGTTGGTCTTCTATTTTACATTTTAGGAATTCATTATTTGCTTTGGTCTTCATTTATAGTAATCTTTAATGCACTGCAATGTCCTTTTATGCATCTTTGTGATGCTAATTTGTTGAGATAATCATGGTTTCTGCAATTGGACATGATGGACCACTTTATGGAACTTCGATGTTAAGATGAAAGAAAAAGTTGCTCTTCAATGAATTTATTCCATGATTAAGAAAAATAGAAGGTTTGAGAGGGAACTCAAAGTTAGAAGGTCAGAACCAAGAGTGAGCATTAGACAATAACTGCTGCTTAAACCATCCTTTGGCCATTTTCACAATTATTTATTAAGATACAGAGGGTCCTCTTGTTCCTTGAGGGTTTTACACTATTTTTTTAAACTTTTTGTGTTAGAGATATTATTGAACCTTGGCTATATACCACTTTCCCATTCCTAAAATTTCAATGTAAATTAATAATTTAATTTATAATTATTAGGTTTATAATGCTCCATAGTCAAGTTAAAGAAATTTGGCAATCCAATTTAGTTTATATTTTAAAACGACTATACTTTTTTTCCTAACCTAATCCTATGTTAGGGCAAATTGTTTAATTTTTGTTTAAGTGGTTGTGGACTATATTTAATTTTTGGAAAAATACACATTATTTTGTCTTGTGTTAGTGTACTAGAAAATATTATACGATATTTGGATATATCTTACAGTTCATGTTATACGAGAAATAGAAAATTATCTAAAAAATATATAATAAAAAATGGGTAATAGATTTATGAAATTTATCATTTGTAATTGTTGATGTTGTGCTGAGATGCAGCGTTAGGTATATAGAGTTAAGAAATAACAGTTAGGTGGATTAAAGAAGTTAGAAAATAGTGAAATTATGTCCCATTTGATTTACACATTTGAGTCAGGAGTTATCTCAAAAGTCTCATGCAATAAAGATCAAACATATATTAAAGTTTAAAGTTTCAAAAAGCAAGTATGAATCTCATTTTCACTTTTTTTTTTTTTCATTTAGATGTTACAAGAAATTTGAATCAATGATTATATACACTATAAGAATTCAAGACAAACACACGAATATAATAATTAAACTTAAGCAACAAAGGATAAAGATTGAATTATAATAGGCATAATTGGTGAAAAAAAATAGAATAACAATGAAATTGAAAATAAAAAGTGAAGAAAATCGTGGATAAGAAATAGGAGATAGAGAAGAGTTGAGTATTAGTTGAAAATGGAAGAGAATTCTTCATTAGGTTCTATGTAACATCACCTGACTCTTAGGATCTCAAGATAATCACTCCAACAAGTGCTCTTACAAATACTCATACTGAAACTTGTTCATGCAACTGATTCATAACATCAGCCATTTGAAATTTTTGTGCTAAATCTCACTCAAATGAGCCTAAATAAAATATAAAAAGGAGATTTGGAACCCTTAAAAGGCCAAAAATTAAGAAAAGAAAAAGAAGGAAATATTTGAATTTTGAAGTTCAAAAAGAAATCCAAGAAAATTTTCACTAGTGACCGATTTCATTCTAAATTCAAGTATATGTTTACAAAGAATCCTGGCGTCCTTTTATATATATATATATATATAATTAATGGAATTCAGTCAAGAAAAGAAAAAAATAAAAAAAAATTGAGTTAATTTTGTTAAGTCTATAATAAACTTTATTAATATTAACTTCTAAGAATGAGTAACATATGATTCAATTAATAGATATATTCAGTATTAAAATATTGAGGAATTGTCATATTAATTATGTATATATAAAGGTTGAACCCATATATTCTCCATGTTTTTTCTTTACTATATAGATTGTAGTAGTCTACACTGTCACGTCGATTTGCTAAACATTGATTTTTCTTTTTTATTTTCTTTCTATAGATAAAGTTTGTTATTGTTTAGATTAATATACTATTGTTCTTATATTCACTGTTTTGCTTTATTTTTTTTGAAAATATCCCGTTGTTCAATAATAAGGTTTGATTTACCATTCAAAATAAATATAAAACGATTTATGTTCATATAAGAATTCATCGGGTTGTTCTCCAAGTGTTTACCTACCAGTGAGAATACATACGCTCAAATCACTATTAGTATAAACGCGTTTTTACTTCATATCAAAATTCTTAATTATAAATAAATGAGATATTTTCTCTAACAATCAACTTCTTCGTTATACAGCATTTATACCACAATATTGTTTTCAATGTGCTACTAAAATTACAATTAGCTATTAAAATTACAATTAAGAATTTTATTATTATTTTAAGTATTATTAATGTACTATATGATGGATCATGCACATGAAACAATTATAGTTGCACTGTCCATATTCTTTACGGAGTCTATATCTATATCTAACGGATCAAGATTGACATTCTCTATAACCACTGATAATCATAACGGTCGGTAGTGACTTATAATATTTTACATTCGGTGACGGCTCAAGATTTTAAGAAGGTTAAAACGAATTAAAAAATAATGAGATTTTTTTAAAAATAATTAAAATTATAATATTTTTATTTAATATTTATTTTTTAAGTATTTTGTAATTTAAAATTATTTATTAAATTATCATAATTAATTTAATTTAAAATATTTTTTTAATAGACAATAAAACTATTCTATTTATTCTTTGTGACATTATTTTATTAGTTTAAATTTTGAAAAATTCTTTAGTTGGAATAACTGATAAACTTTAACTTTTTAATACTAAATAAAAAATAAAAAATATCTTTATATATTTTAAATTGTTCAAATCTATTTTGAAGTGTGGTAATTACTTTATCTACAATATATAAAATATAATCAATTCTAAATGACTCTTGAGGTGATTTTATAACTTCATTCTCAATATTTTCTATCAAATTGTTTTTTTTTTATGATTGGTTCTTTTTTCACAAAACTTAGGCTCTATATTCATTCCATTTTAGAAGCAATTTCTTTGACAGAAATAAATGTATTTTCAAATCCATTTTTAATTATTCAATAGTCATATTAATACACATATTGCCTTCACTACTTTATTATTATTTTCACACCTATATTTATATTGTTATCTTCAGCACCTTCATTCAAAGAAGACTTACCTATACTTTCTTATTCATTTTTTTTATTTTATAAATTTATCCATAGTTTCTTTTTGTGATTCAACAAAAAGTTAAACTCTTTTTTTTTAAGTTTTGAATAACCTGATTCAAATCTTCTAATTAACATATTTGTATATTTTTATATAAAATTAAAAACTATAATATATATCACATTGAATATAACTTATAGGTATATAAAATGAGATTAAGTTAAAAAGATAAAACATAATTGTCAAGAGAATGAACTTGATCGTAATATCTTGTCTTGAAATTTCAAGTCTCTTACTATTTTTTTAATTTTGTCCTTTGGTAAGTCTTTAAATATAATTTATAAATTCTAAATTCTCTTCCTATTATCCTCACAAATTATTTTAAGATTAATTAAACAATAAAAAAAAATTTGAGATCACTTCATCAATCTTATATTATTTTTATCTAATATAGATGCATTCAAAAAGAGAAAAAGTGAACATAAACTCTTTCCAAGTCTCCAACTAAAGACAGGTGCGAAAATACACATTATGAACGCGTACATAAATGCACACAGTATGAACAAATTTGGAATTGAAAACAAATTAAAATAATATTATGAAAAGAGACAAAGAAAGAAAAGAGATTAGTGGAAAAGTTAGTTAATGAAAAAACATATAAATAAATAATGTAAATTTGTTAAAATATAAAAAAAAAATAAAAAAAATTAGAAAGCTTTAGAGACTTTGAGGCGAAAAGCCTTATTTTACCTATGCAAAAGCTAAATTGTAATAAATATTAAGAAATTTACCTGTACAAAAGGTAATTGTAATGAATATTAACAAAATTGTAGCATATAAGAAACTAGATTTTATTCCAAACTTAAACTCAATGGGCATGAACACTCTAGATCCATTATATGACGTATATTTCTGCCTACTTTAATCTTAAAGTAACTTGAACAAATTGCTTATAAGCCATTTTCAAATCTAAGGGAAAATTGCTTATAATCTATTTTCAAAGAAAAAAAGACAAAAATATGTTAGAAAATGTATTGTACAAAGATATAATAACACTTTAAGTTTGAAGCATGATATGTAGTCCTTCTTATTTCTCTTGAAATTGCGTTTTAGGGTTTATCAGATATTGGCAGCACGTTTGGATGGACGTTCTTATTGAGCAAACGCGCGTTAGAGTACATAAATTATTGTCTTGAAGTGCTTCTTCAGATTCGAAAATGGAGGAGGGAAGTTCCGATGGTGATTGCGACCGCAATCGAATCCGCAACATCTGCATCCTCGCTCACGTCGACCACGGCAAGACCACCCTCGCTGACCACCTAATTGCCGCCGCGGGCGGCGGCGTCGTTCACCCGAAGCTCGCCGGGCGCGTGCGTTTCATGGACTACCTCGACGAGGAGCAGCGGCGCGCCATCACCATGAAGAGCTCCTCCATCCTCCTCCGCTACCGCGGCCACGCCGTGAACCTCATCGACTCCCCCGGTCACATCGACTTCTGTAGCGAGGTCTCCACGGCGGCGCGCCTCAGCGACGGCGCGCTCCTTCTGGTCGACGCCGTGGAGGGCGTCCACATCCAGACGCACGCCGTCCTCCGCCAGTGCTGGATCGAGCGCCTCACCCCCTGCCTCGTCCTCAACAAGATCGATCGCTTGATCACCGAACTCAAACTCACTCCCTCCGAAGCCTACACGCGCCTATTGCGAATCGTGCACGAGGTCAACGGAATAGTCAGCGCTTACAAATCCGAAAAATATCTCTCCGACGTCGATTCTCTACTCGCCGGCACCGGAACCGACACCACTGGTGAGACTCTGGAGGATTACGACGATAACGAGGACGTTTTTCAGCCGCAGAAGGGGAATGTTATATTCGCTTGCGCCTTAGACGGATGGGGGTTTGGGATTCGTGAGTTTGCGGAGATATATGCGTCCAAGCTTGGGGCGAGTGTGAATGCGTTGTTGAGAGCGTTGTGGGGACCTAGGTATTTTAACCCTAAGACGAAGATGATTGTGGGGAAGAAAGGCGCTGGTTCTAATAAGAAACCTATGTTTGTTCAGTTTGTGTTGGAACCCTTGTGGCAGGTTTATCAGGGGGCGTTGGAGGGGGACAAGGGGCTGGTGGAGAAGGTTATTAGGTCGTTTAGTTTGTCCGTGCCACCGCGCGAGCTGCAGAATAAGGACGTGAAGGTCGTGCTGCAGGCCGTTATGAGCCGGTGGCTTCCGCTGTCGGAGGCGGTTTTGTCGATGGTGGTTAGGTGCCTGCCGGACCCGGTTGCGGCACAGGCGTTTCGGATATCGAGGTTGATTCCGAAAAGGGAGGTTGTTGGGGATGTGGTGGAGGAGGGAGTGGTGGAGGAGGCGGAGATGGCGAGGAAGGCGGTGGAGGGGTGTGACTGCGGGGATGAGGCTCCTTGTGTGGCTTTCGTGTCAAAGATGTTTGCTTTGCCGGTCAAGATGCTGCCCGGACATAGGGGGGAGGTTGGCAATGGTTATGGTGATGAAGGGGAGGGTGATTCCGATGAGTGTTTTCTGGCTTTTGCTAGGATTTTTAGTGGGGTTTTGCATGCGGGGCAGAGAGTTTTTGTGCTTTCAGCCTTGTACGATCCGTTGAAAGGAGAATCGATGCAGAAGCATATACAGGAGGCTGAGCTGAAATCGTTGTATTTGATGATGGGGCAAGGGTTGAAAGTTGTGTCATCTGCCAAGGCAGGGAATATTGTTGCCATTGCAGGTCTTGGACAGCATATATTGAAGAGTGCTACTCTTTCTTCCACCAGGAATTGTTGGCCTTTTTCGAGTATGGCATTCCAAGTTGCCCCTACTTTGAGAGTTGCGATTGAGCCGTCCGACCCTGCTGATGTGGGTGCGTTGCTGAGGGGCTTGAGGCTTCTGAATCGAGCTGATCCGTTTGTTGAGGTCACAGTGTCTTCTAGGGGAGAGCATGTTCTTGCTGCTGCTGGAGAAGTTCATCTTGAGAGGTGCATAAAGGATTTGAAGGATAGGTTTGCGAAGATAAGCTTGGAGGTCTCTCCACCTCTTGTGTCCTACAAAGAAACCATCGAGGGAGAGGTATTGAACGTGATGGAAAATTTGAAAGTTCTTAGCAGGAGATCAGATTATGTTGAAAAAACAACACCCAATGGAAGATGTGTTGTTCGGGTGCAGGTGATGAAACTTCTACCTTCTCTGACGAAGGTGCTCGATGAAAGCTCTGATTTACTTGCAGATATCATTGGAGTAAACTCGGGGCACACATTAAAAAGTTTGGAAACCCAGAGACCAAGTATTCTTGAAAGTGAAAACCCAGTTGAAGTGCTAAAAAAACGCATATTGGATGCAGTGGAGGGTGATATTTTTAGCAGGAATGAAGATGACAAGGACCATGCTGAGAAATGTAAACTGAAGTGGCTAAAGGTTTTGAGGAGGATATGGGCCCTTGGTCCAAGGCAGATTGGTCCTAACCTACTCTTTACTCCTGATATCAAAGCAGAAAGTACCGATAGCTCTGTCTTAATACGTGGTTGTTCTCAAGTATCGGAGAGGTTGGGTTTTGTGGCCGATTGTAGTACCAGTGACTCAGTTGCTGAGAAGTCTTCAACTGAAAGCCAAGCTTTGTACATGGACGCTGAACACCTTGAGAGTAGTGTAATCTCTGGGTTCCAACTGGCCACTTCAGCCGGACCCTTGTGTGATGAACCTATGTGGGGTTTGGCGTTTGTTGTTGAGGCTCGCATATCTCCATTTTCAGGGCAGAATGATGAATCTGAAACACCCCAGCAATCTGAGCAGTATGGCATTTTTGCGGGGCAGGTAATAGCAACTGTCAAAGATGCATGTAGAGCCGCTGTGCTTCAGAATAAGCCACGGCTTGTAGAAGCAATGTACTTTTGTGAGTTGAATACACCTACTGAATATTTGGGTCCCATGTATGCTGTACTTTCCCGAAGACGGGCCCGAGTTTTGAAGGAAGAGATGCAAGAAGGTTCCCCTTTCTTCACTGTCCATGCATATGTTCCTGTTTCTGAGAGCTTTGGTTTCGCTGATGAGCTTAGAAGGTGGACTTCTGGTGCTGCAAGTGCACTCCTTGTCCTTAGCCACTGGGAAGCACTTTCTGAGGATCCTTTCTTTGTACCTAAAACAGAAGAGGAAATTGAGGAGTTTGGAGATGGTTCTAGTGTTCTTCCAAATACCGCCAGAAAGTTAATTGATGCAGTCAGGCGTCGTAAGGGCCTTCCTGTGGAGGAAAAGGTTGTGCAGCATGGAACCAAGCAGAGGACACTGGCTCGTAAAGTCTGAGGCTTCTCATTACAGTGCTCTCCTGAGCTGTTACGAGAACATGTAGTTGTGGAATATGTGTGTAACTCATACTTCATGTACTTTACCGTTAGGAACAATTTTCATTATGATGAGTTTATTTATTTGTAGCTTCACCAAAGTTTTGTCACATACGAATACATTCAAATTCATGATGATTTTATATTTTATGAGTAAAATATAATGTTCCATTTCAATGTATGTTTGATTTCGTGTTTCTTATGTTTTGGAAGATGGAATTTGTCTTCAGATCGGTAGCAATATACTGGCTGTGATGTTATATTCATTACTTATGATGCATCTGTTTCACTTTTCTGACAATCAATTCCGAAGCCTTAAGGCACAAATTGACCACTTTTCATTCTTTGCATCTCCAACTTCTCATCATAATTATACTTTTTTGCTTGCTGTGATTTCTTTCGTAAATTTCCATGGTTCACAAGTATCAAATGTCAAAACTATATTATCAAAGTTGATTCCATGCAGACAAGGAATATTAAATGAGTTCATTGCCAAAACTATATGGTTCACAAGTACTAAATGAGTAAATGGATCAAATAGTAAACAATGCATAATTTTGTGAAACCATGTAAGTTTTATTAAGCTTTTGTGTTAAAGTGTTTCAATTTCCCTGAAAAATTGATTTCAGTATGCTTGACAATTCACAAGCTTTCAGCGCTCAAGCATATGTATGCTTTTTGATAGTTTTGAACAGCTTCTGCAGGTTAGAGAAGGAAGAAAGTACAAATTCATTCTAGTCCATGCATCAAGAGCTGAGATGTATGTAATCTAGATTGTTATTCTTCTGTTTTATGGTTATTTCTCGATTAGTGAATATTATTTGCTCACTTTTTGTTATATTGACATCACAATGACACACTAAGAGATTGAGTACATGTTCAGCTTGTCTTGTACATTTGATGTGTCTAAAATGTGTAGTATCAGATAGAATACGAATAGATATTAAGGTTGTTGTATTTATAAGTAGTAGTAGATCACCAATTTGAAAAAGATAATATTATTAAATCACCTGATTACGGAAATTACATCAATCTTTCTCTCCCAGAGTTAGAAAGGTTATCTCTGTCCAGAAAACTAGCAAACACGACCTAATTGTCCCTTAACTCCTATACAAGCGAAAATACTTAATTATTCTCTATTGAAGCTTTCAAAGGACACTTATTATTATTAAAACTAAGTCCCAATGCCTTATCATTTTCTTCCCTTTTCAGACTATTTCAGATTTGTGCTGGGAGCTAGCTCAACTCCAAGAGACATACATTTTACAAGGTATTTTCTCAACTCTCAACTATTGGGAAGAAATTCAATTTTATTTTATTAATTTGTTGTGTTTTGAATGATTCCTTTTTATCTTCTTGGTGATTATGATTTGAAGGTCATGCGACAAGAGTACTACATTAATTGGCAGAAAGCAGTAAGTTTAGCCATCTAATTTTACTATGATTGTTATTTATAAATATGTCCTAATGTGTTGGGATATGCTGATTAGATTTTTGTGTGCATTCTCCAATTTTAGATTGGTTATCCAAGTATCTGTTCAGTCATAGCTAACTTTTAAATTGGGTTGCAGTTTCTTGTCTGCTCTTCTGATAGATAGTGTTTATGTTGTATAGGTCACACTCCAAGTAATGTAGACCAGTGAATACCTTAGAGCTACCTCTGTCAGTTATGATAGACAGCTTTTGAATTAGTTGTGACAGCTTTCATTTAGTAGAGCTAGAACTCTATCTCTGTATTCTATAAATTACTTCTCAATAATAAAATCAAATAATAATGAAACAGTTCAGACTACTTAACTCTTTCTCTAAGGTCAATGAATTTACATATTCTATCAGGCTGTTTGGATCTGTCATAAGTTTCTGATAAAGGTTTCAGAAAAAAAATTGTACTAAATTGAGTTTGTTATTCAAGGGGTATGCTATTTTTCTACGTATTTGTCATGGTTGACTGAGTTGTTTTGGGCCTTGGTTGTGTTTACTTTCCGTTTGAGTTTGCTACTCATAACTAGCTTAAACTTGAGAGTGAGTGTTAAGATATTGGGTTATAGGTTGTTAGTATTTATTGAGATCTCACATCGACGTGGATATGACCATGGAAGAGTTTATATAGGCTTGAGAAATACTCTACTGAGTTAGGCTCAACTAAAATTGAAGATGTATTAGATCATAGATCTACATTTGGGTTATCCTTATTTTTTCAAAATTCTATTTGGCTTTGAGCCTTCCCTGTGCAATATGAAATCCAGTCCTATAATCTCCATGCTCTAGATGCCCAATCTCGGGCGTGAGAGGCTGCATTGAGATCTCATATTGACCATAGATATTGTTAGAGGAGAACTTGTAAAGGCTTGGACAATCCTTATCTCATGAGCTAACATTTGGTGTTGAGTTAAGCTCATTTCAAGTTCAAAAGTCTTATTGTATCTGGTTATCTGATTAAGGCTTTGTATATTGCTTCTCACACTACAAATGATCAATTATAATTTTAGTTTCATACATCATTCTTTACCTTTAAACCTATAATTCTTTTAACATTCATTATATTATAGAAACTTTCATCTTCTCTTAATATGTTTGGATAAATAATTTTATTGATAAAATGTATTGTTTTGAAAGAATTTAAATTGATAAACGATTTGTTTGGATGTTTATAATATGAAATTTGAAATCCTGAAATATATTTATCGGTTTTTTTTTTACCTAAAATGATGACTTTGAAATTATACCATCTAAGATGGAATTAAAAATAAAGTAAATTATACTGGTAGCCCCTATGTTTAGGCAATATAAAACTTGCACTTCCTCCGATTTTTGACCCTACAAAACACCCCTTGAAATCCATAATGTGGTGTTGCATTCCCTGTTCAGTTAGGTGGTTGTTTTCATTTGCATAAAGTTGTCACGTGAGGTCCACATTATGTACTTTGTTCTGTCTTCCTTTCTTGATGCCTTTTGTTCTCATTTAGTGTCTGTTTTGATGAGTAGTTTTCTAATGAAGGGATATATGGTGGTTGAGTTGTTTTGGTTCTGAGGAAACAGAGCAAACTAATAGAAAATCTCATTTTGTTTCCATCCCTTGATGACCTTTCTTTCCCTTTTGTACTTTTCACTGTCACACTTCCTTCCACTACCACTAACCATAATTAACTGCGTCCTTTTTCATTGCTACCATGATGAAACTTCCATGAGTTATTTTGGTTTTGAGGTAGTAAAAAATGTTTTCCAAGGAATCTCGATTCGTAGTGTTGTAAGCGGTTGGTGATTAATAGAAACTGATGACTAAAATTCAGTTGTCCATATAATTACCCAAATAATTAATAGCATTGTATTGCCAAAATTCAATTTCCATGTACCTTAAAATCTTTGGAATGGGGGAGAGATAGCTGCGGAGAGAAAACAAGTGTTATCATATGGAAACGGGGTCACAGAGTTATCTTTGAGCTTGGGGAGCTTCTGCTCCAGTTTTTGTTTTTTCTTTCGTAGTAGTATGGTGAAATCATACGAACAGATAGAATTACTGTATTAAAATATGTTTTTGAAATTATGCGCCTAAGTATTTTTCATCTGTTTAATGCAATGTGAAAGTGAAGGCATGCGACGATAGGTCTTATCATTCATGACTTGTTGGTTGCACTTAAGAAATATTGATGATTAACATGAAATAGATGCAATGTGGTTTTATTAGTCATGCTAAGTATAGTTTCTTATATAAATTCTACCTTTTGTCCTCTGCCACTAAAGGATTTGGCTCCTTTAAACATTGATTTTATCATAATCCTCTTAAGTATTTTTCTCTCACTTTAGAGGAGTCAAATCAGCCTCTAAAAGGCCGTTGAAATACCTTCTAAATCTAACTTCTAAAGGATGCTATCCTGGCATTCTTTATAACCCCTATTTTCAAAGTCCAGTTTTTCATCAAACCTCTACTTTTTATCTTTTGAATTTTCCTTTATGGTTTGCAGGGTCGTTGCCTGACCCTGATCCAAGCTGCATCTGATATTCAAGAACAAGGAGGAGTACATGACAGTGATCATTTTTTGCATGCTATTAGAGACCTGCTATAAATATATTCAAATGAGTATTTATTCATCAAAATATTATGATTTATTCAAGTTAGAGTGTTCCTATTATCCTTCTAATAAGCTATCCTGTACCATTTTCCTGGTGCTCTACATTTTTTTCCCAGATACACAAGTTTCACTGTCGACATATCTATCAGCTCCTGGCATTGTCAAGCAGATATCAGCTCTTCATTCAGATTTGATGAGCCTTCAGTCGGACCTTGAGAATTCTCTTCCCGAAGACAGAAATAGGTGTACTAATGAACTGTAAGTATTGTGCTAAAAATCAATGTACTGTAATTTATGATATCTTTTGAATCGATAGAGACCTTTCTATGCTGTAAAAGTATGAACTCTTATGCTTCAGTGACCTTATTTAAATAATGCTCTTTTGAATGTCACCAATATATTCTTTCTATTGCAATCACAGGGTTGGGTTAGGATATGTACCGTGGAGAAATCAAAGTTAATTTTGTGCCAATCCATAACTGTGTCCATCATAAACATCAAGCTCATAAAATTTCTTATTAATCTATATGTTTTCTACAACATTGAAATATCTCAAAACAAAAGTAAAATGCTCGAACTTCATCAGATGCTTTGTTATTACTTTTTAAATTTTCTAAATTTGATATGCAAGTTCTGCATAATAACAATTCAATGGTGGATTAATCAAAATCATTTTCTATAGAGGGGCATTGATTGTGTCAAAGTTTTGGATTGGTGTCATTTGATTTAGAGTTCGTTTGGACATGCTTCTCCATAAACACTTAAGAGAAAAAAAAAAATTTTCCCCGTAAGCTAAAATAGTTCAGCTTATGCATAAGGTGATTTTAGCTCAAGAAGAAGAATATTTAACTTTTTCTTATTTTTCTTCTCTTACAAATGCTTATGGAGAAATTTGTCGAAGCATACCCTTAATCTATAAAATCATTGGAGGCTGATATTTTTGTGAATTTAGCATATAAGGTGTGTTGACTTAACGAAACTTGTACACAAAGACATGCTTATGGATCCTGATAAATATAGAAATAAGGAGTAGATGTTATATATTCAAGAATATATATACATTATGAAGAATACTTTTATTTATTTCTGTGTCATAGCTTTATTATTAGAGGATATCTAATCTCTTCTGTTTATTGTATTGATTCTATTTTCTTAATATATAAATAAATCATGTGTTGTAGGGTTCACTGTAAAATATTGTTTGTTTGTGAAATTCTATTTGGCGTCGTAAGGGCCTTCATGTGAAGGAAAAGGTTGTGCAGCATGGAACCAAGCAGAGGACACTGGCTCTTAAAGTCTTGAGATTTCTCATTACAGTGGTCTCCTGAGCTGTTACCACAACATGTAGTGGAATACGTGTGTAACTCATACTTCATGTATTGTACTGTGAGGAACAATTTTTTACTTTGAGTTTATTTATTTGTAGCTTCACCAAAGTTGTCTCATACGAATACAATCAAAATTCATGATGATTTTATATTTTATAAGTAAAATATAATGTTCCATTTCAATGTATATATGATTTTGTGTTTCTTTTTGTTTTGGAAGATGGAATTTGTCTTGAGATCGGTAGCAATGTACTGGCTGTGATGTTATGTATTCATTACTTATGATGCATCTGTTTCACTTTTCTAACAATCAATTCCGAAGCCTTAAGGCACAAGTTGACCACTTTACATTCTTTGCATCTCCAACTTTTCATCATAATTATTCTTTTTTTGCTTGCTGTCATTTCCTAAATTTCCATGGTTCACAGGTATCAAATGTCAAAACTATCTTGTCATGGATGAATGATTGCATTATGAAGACTATGCAGCCAAGGAATACTAAATGAGTTCATTGTCAAAATATGTGACTTGATTTAAAATATGATAAGATAACACGGCTAAATGATTTACTGATTATTTTATATATCAACTCCTCGTGTTAGATTTATTAATCAAGTAAATTTCGCAAAGGCTTTTAAAGATTATTAAAATTATCATTTAATCATTCTTTTATGTGATTATCTTGTTTTTTGCAATGCTTTTATCTCCATAGAGGTATATATTAATGACTATTATTATCTTCATATTTGAGGTTGTCTAATAGAAGTAATAGTATACAATTCACATGAACAAGAACCATTAATAGTTTCTTAATTGACTATCCTAAAATGTCTAAAGAATACAAATTTTATTGTTTCAACCATAGTACAAGAATAATCTAAGTTTAGAAATATTCGTTTAATTGAAAACGACTCATGATAAATCTTCTTCTTCTAGTATTTTTTTTTTTTTTAAATGTTTGTTCTTCTATGTGTTATTGTCAAATAACACAAAAAAAAAAGAAAAATAATATCCAAAATTCACAATATGAGTATATAATTAATGAATAGACAACTAATATATAAATCACTAATCAACAATTGATAAAAGAGACACAAGAAGTAATTTTCTTTAAAAAATAAAATATATCTTTATAATTGTTATTAGTTTGTTTTATAATCTGAATTCCTTTGATAAAAATAGGCAAATTATCTTTAAATTAAATTTACGTCAACTTATTAATATATTTTATATTTTTTTATTAAATTTGTTAATTATAATTAATTTTATAAAATAAAAAATATATTGTTAATTTTCAAGAACTAGTTCGTTAATTTTTCGACTCATTCTTATACTGGACAAATAAAAATTTTCAGCCTACCGTAAATTATGTCAGACTAATTAAAAAAAAGTAAATTCAAACTTTTTTTTAATCAGCCTGTTTATTTTCAACCCATACGTAATTTTAATAAACTGGCGAGGGATAAATTTTTTAATTAAAACTGGTAAGGGATTAAATGATGACAAAATATTTTAATTTAACATCAAATATTAATTATATTTGACGTCGAAAAAATATTAGATGATTTAAGATATAAATTAGGTTGCCATTTGGGATGAAAACTTTTTTTATCAAATAATTTATAGTTAATTTTAAAAAATTCAAAGCAGTTCAAATATTACATTTTTGAATCATATTCTTAAAACGTTTGTCGGAGCAGAGTAGCCTGGGACTAAACTACAATTTTGATATTTTGGAAGAGTGAATAGCAAAAGTAACATAGTTGACCTTAGAAGAACCCTAATTGCTTCAACTCTATCATCGTTCTGTTGTTCTTCCTCTTCTTCTCTATTCGATCCGATTCGTGAAAGAAGAAGCGAAACAATGAAGCTTTCCTTCTCCGTCCCTTCATCGAAATCCCAATCGAAGCCCAAACCCGTCAATACCTTCGACGACACGTCCGCCGCCCAAAACGACGCCGGCGGATCCAAACACCTCATCACCGAATTCGATCCTTCCAAACCCGCTCCCTCCCTCGCCCCCAAAACCCTAATTCCGCCAATCCAAAACCAATGGGAACCCTTCAAGAAGATGAAGAACCTGCACCTCCCCACCGCCGACCCCGAAGCCGAAGCCCTAACATTCGAACTCCACGCCGCCGACGACCAACCCGACTCCGACGTCTCCTACGGCCTCAACCTCCGCGCCGACAAAAAAGGTGAGCAAAACAATGGCACCTCACTTCCGCCGCCGCCGCGCCGCGTTCCGGTGGAGAGCACGATGCTGCAGAAGCTGAAGGACGACCTGCAGCGGCTACCGGAGGACAACGGGTTCGACGAATTCAAGGATGTCCCCGTCGAGGGTTTTGGCGCGGCGCTGCTAGCCGGGTACGGGTGGAAGGAAGGGATGGGGATTGGTAGGAACGCGAAGGAGGACGTTAAGGTTGTGGAGATCAAACGGAGAACTGCCAAGGAAGGATTGGGGTTTGTTGGTGATGCTCCTGCTGCGCTGGTTCGTAGTAACAATGACAAGGACAGCAAGGAGAAGGAGAAGAATGAGAAGAAGGAGAAGGTTGTTAGGATTGTTGGGGGAAGAGATGCTGGGCTGAAGGGTAGTGTTGTGTCTAGGATTGGGGATGATTATCTTGTTTTGGAGCTATCCAGGAGTGGAGAGAAGGTGAAGGTGAAGGTGAAGGCAGGGGATGTTGCTGAATTGGGTTCGAAGGAGGAAGAGAGGTGTTTGAGAAAATTGAAGGAGTCGAAGACTCAGCGTGAGGATAAAGGGCCGAAGAGGAAGCACGACAGGGATGAGGTGGAGGAGAATAGAGTGGATGTTAGTCGGAGAGAGGAGAGGAAAGGGATGGGTCGCAGGGATGTGGTTGAGGAGAAGAGAATGGATGGTGGTAGGAGAGAGGAGAGGAGAGTGGTGGATCATAGGAAGGTTTCTTGGCTTACTAGTCACATTCGGGTGAGGGTGATTAGCAGGGATTTGAAAGGAGGGCGATTGTATTTGAAGAAGGGGGAGGTTCTGGATGTTGTTGGGCCTACCACTTGTGATGTGTCTATGGATGAAAGCAGGGAGATTGTTCAAGGGGTGTCCCAAGATTTTCTGGAGACGGCAATTCCGAAACGTGGGGGACCTGTGCTTGTGTTGGCTGGTAAATACAAGGGTGCATTTGGGAGTCTGGTGGAGAGGGATTTGGACCGGGAAATGGCCATTGTTAGGGATGCTGATACCCACGAGCTGCTCAATGTGAAGTTTGAACAGATTGCGGAGTATATAGGGGACCCAAGCTTGTTGGGTCATTGATCTGTTGCATCTGATAGCGGATATGATGGTTTTCATTGGGATCAACTGATTTGCAAGTATGCATCTTTGGAATCTTTGATTTTCTTCTTCTTTAATACCTCATTATAATTTAAGGATGACAATCCATTGAAAGTTAAAACTTTTAGTTTAAATGTAGTCTTTCGTTTCATATGTTGATTGAACTAATACCATATGAGTACAAGTTAGCTTTGTAACAATATTAGTCTATTTTCTTTGTTCGGTTACATTGCAATAATATTCTATGTAATGTCGGATTTCGTGTTAAAAAACCAATAGGTATTAAGAGAAGTTGTCCAACAGACGCAGTACTCCCGAGAATTGATATAGGCGATGTGAAACTTCCCAACACGTAAGAAGGTGTGGCATCTTCTTGTATTTTAGACAATTGTGATGAACTCTGTTTACTTCCGGTTTGATTTATCTCAATCTGTAAAAGCTGCAGTACAAGCATTACTTATGTGAGTTGCAGTTATAGTATATTCTAACTGATTAGTGAGAACCTGTGAGGGTTCTCTGGTATGTTGAATCCATTTGATTATCGTGGATTAAATGCCATTGGAATTGTTTGTTACGAGTTTTCTTTCCCTTTTATATCAATATTAACCATTTTTCCCAGACTCAAGGCAGTAAAAACATAAGAGAAAATTTTAAAATGATTCAAGCAGACAACACTAACCATTTTTCTTTTTCTCCCTCCATCTCACTATTGCTTTTTTCTGTTTCTGATTCGCTGATGCTCTTTTCTTTTGCTAATTCCTTTTTATTATTCTTTAGTCCTGAAAAGGCCTCCATAGGGCCTGTTACACTGTGCAATCATCTTTAAAACGACTGTACAATCATCTTTAAAACGACTGTAAAATCATGGTCATGACATGAGTATTTCAACTATACAATCTTTATTTGGTAATTGGGTTGTTGAGTAACAGTGTAGGATTCTTCTGTCTTGTGTTTTGGGTCCTTTTTTTACTGAAATGGCTTTTCTACTTGCTAGCATGGGTTTTAAGTTAGGAGTGTGTGCGTGTGTTCTTCTACAGATGCAGTGTAATAATTTGTTGTTGATTGATGATCCCATGTTATATTTGATTTGATATACTAATATTGAATGATTTGCTATGGATTATGTGACTTGGATCTTGTTACTGATATTAGAGCATGAAATTTGTAGGTTGTGATTTGAATGAGACTTGAAGCTGGTCGGAGTCTCCTTAATGCACAAGATAGAGATGAATGTTCAGCTTCAAGATTCATTTTCTAATCTTACCAATTGGGGTAACCAATAGAACATGAGCACACATATTGTTACAAGCAGTTCAAGATAATTATTGTAATATTGGTGAAGGTGGTGCAGTTCAAGAGGAGGATTAGGATTTGTTACAAGCAGCAACAACAATACCATTTTCTATCTTAGCGGTCGTGATTTATGTCATTTGTGGTTTTAGTATAATGCAGTACACGAGGGCTTTTGGATTATGGTTACAAGTTGTTTTCATTGTTTTTCTATGTGAAATATGAAGCTTTTTTTCCAGGAGAGGAGCTCTTAAATGCTGTAAAAAAACATTTGACCTGTTTGTATACAAGTTGAAGTCAGTTTTTCTGTTGAAAACATAACTTTTTCCAGCAGAGAAACTTTTGAAAGCTCTCAAAATATATCTAACTCTGTGTCTAGCTTATAGTATACTGTTACTGATTAGTAAACAAACACCTGAATGGATGAAATGCACCACCGCAACCTTTTGTTTTAGAACCATTTTGTCCTGATTTTGATACCAATGTACACTGTTTTTGGGTATTTGGAGCAAAGTTTGCAGATCAAGCCAGTGCTTCTCAAATTATGTTTATGTATGTATGTAGACGGATGTTTGTTGTTTCTTCAACTAGGGCCAAAACTTAATTTGATATTCTGTGTCTAGTATTGCATGTTGTGGCATGATTATCAATGATGAGCCATAGTTATCTTATAAGTTTAAATATGGTTTTAGTAGTACCTGTAATATATACCATTTTATGCTTTTAGCCCATGTAAATTTTTCATTGAGTTTATTTATTTGTATCTTCACCAAAGTTATCACATGCGAATACAATCTAATTCATATGATTTTATATTTTATAAGTAAAATATAATGTTCCATTTCAATTTATGTATGATTTCGTGTTTATGTTTGGGAAGAGGGACTTTGTCTTCAGGTAGGTAGCAATATACTGGCTGTGATGTTATATTCATTACCATGCATCTGTTTCACTTTCTGATTCCGAAGCCTTGAAGCACTAATCGACCATTTTGCATTCTTCTTCACCTCCACCTTTTCATCATAATTATATTTTTTTGCTAGTTGTGATTTCTTTCTTAAATTTCCATGGTTCACAACTATTAAATGTCAAAACTATATTGTCATAGCTGATTGCTTTATGAAGACTAACTCCAGGTATTTTCTGAAATGACTAAGGGGATCAAATAGCAGACAATACATAATTTTGTTAAACCTATGTTCGTTCTTTTAAGCTTTTGTTTATGGTGTTTCAGTTTCTCTGAAAAGTCGATTTCAGTATCCTTGACAATTCATAAGCTTTCAGCAGTTAAGAATATCTATTCTTTCTTATAGTTCTAAACCGCTTCTACATGTTAGAGAGGGGAAAAAATGCAAATTCATTCTAGCCTATGTATCAAGAGCTAATATGTATGTAGTCTAGCTTGTTATTCGTCAGTTTTATGTTTATTTTCTTGGTTTCATGAATATTATTTGCTCATTTTTGTTTTAGTCGGGTATTGAAGTATTCTAACGTTGCTGTATTAGAGTTCTTTTATCTGTACATGAATAACAGAATGCAGGACAACATTTTAAAAACAATTCTTGTTACTAAATATTTCCAAAATAATATGACAATAAATATTTAAGAAATAAGATAATTATTGTAATATTGTTGAAGGTTGTGCAGTTCAAGGGGAGGATTAGGATTTGTTACAAGCAGCAACAACAATATCATTATCTATCTGTCGTGATTCATGTCATTTGTGGTTTTAGTATAATGCAGTACACGAGGGCCTTTTGGATTATGGTTACAAAAAATAACAGTATTTTGTTTGGACCAGATTAGATTATATTACAATGATGGGACGTTTTTCTCTATAAAATTAGGGTAGAAAATTTCATGGTAAAAGTTCTCATAATAATTGATTAATATATACAATTCAACCTCTTGTACACCAATATTTTGGAAGTGTTAAAGGACACAATAGAAAGTTAATAGAGAAACATTGAAGACTTTTGGAGCAAACTGATTACTTATTCCAAAATAAATTTAATCTATTCGGGTTGTAGCATTGCATCGTAAATTACACTTAGAAATTAAACTAGACCTAGTATTATTGGTCACATAATTTAATTTGGTTTTATAATATATAATATTTCTAATTTTACATTCTTTGTGACAAACCTAAATATGATAAATATAATAAACTATTCACACAAACAAGAAGAGTGATTAGATTGATATTCGTGTAGTGATTAGATTGATATTCGTGCATGTGAGATTTATGAAAGTTAATTGTTAAAATTTGGTTTAACTTATTTATATTTTTCATCTTATTTTTTAATATTTGTATTTTTTTAATGATTATATAAGAAAATTAACATATTCTTTGAGAGTTATATAATTACAAAGTTCATCCGGTTTAAATATTGATATGGGTTAATTAGATGCAACAACCAAGCTTTAAGCCTAGAAAGATACTGTTGGAGAAAATATTAAAGGCTAAGTTGGAGAAAATATTAAAGGTCAAGTTTATGGTAAAAGAGACTTGGTTGGTAACTACTATTATAAAGTGTCTTCTCTCACTTAAGCATGTTGCTTGCTTTCACCGTAGATTACTTTGATAAGATAAGAACAACTTCTTCATACGTCAACTAAGTAAGAGAAAATGCAAGAATGATAAAAGAAATAATTGATCAGTTGAAGATGTCATGAGGATGATGCATATTAACTATCCATGATGATGGAGCGTCAACCTAACAATGCTTCAACTGGTAAAGCCAAGTTCAACCCTATTATTTGAAAGAACACAACCAGGCCTTAATATTTATTCCAAAGAATGTAGGTTTTATGATTTCACACTTTTTTTTTAATTTATTTACTAAATGTTTTATTTATTTATTTGATTTGTTGAAATGCTTCACATTGTTTTGACAAATAATTTAATGGATACCACTGTTGTTTTGATGAAAGATTTCTTGTACATATGAAATGTAATTTATATTACTTTGAAATGTATTTAAACTTATTTTAAAGTTAATTCATATTGCAAGCATTAATTAATTTAAATTATAATTTATATTTGTATTTTTTAATTTTACTTTGGGATTGATTTTGCAATTAGAATTTTAGATTGGATTTTATAATTTGAAATTTGATTTGAATCTGAATTTTGCTTGATGGTTAAAATTTATGGTTGCTATTAATGTTTTTAATTCTTTTAGGTAGAGTGAATTTTTGAATTTTAAACAATTTTTATTAAATACAGAATTATGTTGATTTATGTGTATTTTTGTGTATCATGGCCGATACACAGTGAATAACTAATTTTAATTTATTGTCTAATGACTTGATCGGAACATCTTTAATTAATTATTATTAATAAATTAAGTATAGGGACGCATATTACATAAATATTATGTAGACATCTAGACATATAATATTTTATTTTGTGTGGGTGAAGTCCACCCTCCACTTAATATGGAAAAATACATATATCCTTTTAGCATACCAACGTTATCCATCAATTGATAGATCCATATGTATTTATTTTTACTGTAACAGCTCAAAAATTCTATAATTTTTGTATGTTACCAAGTATTAACATCTATTTAAGGTTCAAGGTATTACAAAAAGTGTTCAGATACATCAGAATTATGTATAACTATTCTCATGACAAAAAGAAAACCATCTCAAGGTCATAGAGTCTTTAACTACAACAAAAAACATACATACAAGACAAAAGAAGATCGATTTAAGAGTATATCATCTTTAAGGTGTTCCTAAACCTGCATCTGCACCTGCTCATGTACATAGTACAATCATCGCAGTTCACAAAACAACAAGAAAAACAAGGGTAAGCTAACGAAATAATGTTTTTAGCTTATAAGAGTGAAAAGAATTGAAGTGATTAGATTTACAAATGCAAATATGAATTCTTAAGTCGAATAAAACTAAGTTTAACATTCAATCACAAACTTTCATACTTTATT
>Ga0209489_101834_pt1 | contig 43703 bp, 21 predicted proteins | sample SiratrowhiteBW_FD_187527 | JGI IMG/M metagenome (GOLD analysis project Ga0209489, IMG submission 187527) | Root nodule microbial communities of legume samples collected from California, USA - Siratro white BW (SPAdes) (version 2) | ecosystem: Host-associated > Plants > Roots > Nodule | place... | reverse complement strand
GACATGCTAGAGAATGGAATGGCTTATACTACATGGAGGATCCCAATCTACCTATTAAAAGTCACTCTCTCATATCTGAATCCATAATGACCAGTAAAGAGAAAGCTCAATTATACCATTATAGGTTAGGACACCCTTCATTTGGAGTTGTAAAATTGATATTCCCTTGTTTAAGAATTTAGATGTAGAGAGTCTCCATTGTGAGGTGTGTGAGCTTGCTAAACACAAGCGTGTACCTTTCCCTATTAGCAATAAAATTAGTCCCTCACCTTTTGTTCTTGTTTATACTGATGTTTGGGGTCCCTCTAATATTCCTAATATCTCAGGTGCTAGATGGTTCTTAACCTTTATAGATGATTGTACCCGGGTGACATGGGTTTTCCTATTGAAACAGAAATCTAAGGTCAGCTCCAGATTTATTCAATTTGTCTCTATGATTAAAAATCAATTTGGTGTTAATATAAAAAGAATTAGGTCTGATAATGCCAAGGATTATTTCAATCTTGTTCTCAACTCTTTTTGTCAAAAGGAAGGAATAATTCATGAGTCTTCATGTGTTAACACACCCCAACAGAATGGGATTGCAAAAAGGAAAAATGGGCATTTGTTAGACCAAACTAGAGCTTTACTTTTTCAAAATTATGTTCCTAAGAAATTTTGGGGGGAAGCCCTTCTTACTGCTACCTACCTAATAAATAGGTTACTCTTTAAAATCTTAGCATCAAAAAGTCCCATGGATGTCCTATCCTCATTCTACCCACACCTAGACTCTACAAATAAACTCAAACCTAGAATATTTGGATGCATATCCTTCGTGCATGTTCATAGTAATGAAAGGGGAAAGTTGGATCCTAGGGCTGTCAAATGTGTATTATTAGGATACTCAACCACACAAAAGGGATACAAATGTTTCCACCCCCATCAAAGAGATTCTTTGTGTCAAGGGATGTCACCTTCAATGAAAAAGAGAGCTACTTTCAACCTCATCTTCAGGGGGAGATTGTAAGAGAGGAAGATGAGTCTCTCATGCTTCCAAATATAGCATTTGGACCTAAAATTGGGACTGAAACTGAGAGAGGAATAAAACCAACACCTTAACTAGCAACTGGACCTGAACAAACACCTCAACCAATAGCAGGAACTGAACAAGTACCTAAACCAACAGCTGAACCTGCACCTAACGATCGTGGAAAATTTGGGAAAAATCTGGTATATTCAAGGAGAGAAAAGGCCATTCCAAAATCTATCCATGTCCAAGAATCCAACCCATTGTTACAAGAGGTAATAGCTTCTAATCCTATAAATTCCAATAATTCTAATGAGTTTGTCTTGAATAATTCAGAAGCACAGGTGGATCAAAACCTAGATCTTCCCATTGCCCTTAGAAAAGGAACCAGAACATGTACCAAACAGCCACTTTACCCTCTATCAAATTTTCTATCCTTTGAAAATTTCCCTCCTACCCATAAAACCTTTCTCACAAACTTAAACTCTACACCCACACCTTCCACTGTATCTGAAGCATTATTTAATAGGAAATGGAAACAAGCCATGGATGTGGAAATTGAGGCGTTAAACAAGAACAATACTTGGGAACTTGTTACTTTACCAACTGGAAAAAAACCAGTAGGTTGTAAGTGGGTATATACTATAAAGTATCGGGCTGATGGGACCATTGAACGTTACAAGGCAAGGTTAGTGGCCAAAGGATTCACTCAAACATATGGAGTGGACTACTTGGAGACATTTGCCCCTGTTGCTAAGATGAACACAATTAGAGTAATATTGTCATTAGCAGCAAATCATGATTGGGATCTGCAGCAATTTGATGTGAAGAATGCATTCCTGCATGGAGAGCTTGAAGAAGAAATATACATGGATTTGCCCCCTGGTTATGATGGACAGGTTGCTGTTGGAACTGTTTGCAAGCTAAAAAAGGCTCTATATGGGTTGAAACAGTCCCCAAGAGCATGGTTTGGAAGATTTACCAAAGTTATGACAAATTTAGGCTACAAACAGAGTCAAGGAGATCACACTTTATTCATCAAACATTCAGTTTCAGGGGGAGTAACAATATTATTGGTGTATGTTGATGATATTATAGTAACCGGAGATGACAAAGAGGAGCAGATAATATTAAGTCAATGTCTTGCTACAAACTTTGAGATTAAGACATTAGGAAGACTTAAATATTTTTTGGGAATTGAAGTGGCCCATTCCAAGAAAGGAATTTTCATATCTCAACAAAAATATATTATTGATTTGCTTAAAGAAACAGGGAAGACAGTCTGCAAACCACTAAGTACTCCCGTTGATCCAAATATAAAGTTGGGAAGTGCTGAGGAGGACAATGCATTGAACAAGGAAATGTATCAATGACTAGTGGGCAGACTTATATATTTATCTCACACTAGACCAGACATTGCTTTTGCTGTGAGCCTAGTCAGCCAATTTATGCACCAACCAAGGGAAGCACATTTGCAAGCTGCCCTTAGAGTTGTTCAATATTTGAAAGGAACTCCAGGAAGAGGGATTTTGTTCAAACGAAACAAAAGTGTAGCTCTAGAGGCATATACTGATGCTGATTATGCAGGGTCAGTTGTGGATAGAAGATCAACCACTGGATACTGCACCTTTCTTGGTGGAAACCTAGTGACATGGAAGAGTAAAAAACAAAGTGTAGTAGCTAGATCGAGTGCTGAAGCAGAATTTCGAGCAATGGCCCAAGGAATATGTGAACTTCTATGGCTGAAGATTATATTGGAAGACTTGAAGCTAAGGTGGGATAAACCTATGAAGTTATATTGTGACAATAAATCTGCAATTAGCATAGCCCATAACCCAGTCCAGCATGATAGAACTAAACATATCGAGGTAGACAGACATTTTATTAAGGAGAAGCTGGATAGTGGCTTGATTTGCACCCCATATGTTTCTACTCAGAGTCAACTTGCAGACATACTCACCAAAGGATTGAATGGCATCAACTTTGAAAGAATTATATCCAAGCTGGGAATGGAGAACACCTACTCACCAGCTTGAGGGGGAGTGTCAAAATTACGTTACTTTTATATTTTAGGAAGTTTTATATTTTATTCTTGATGTAATTTTATTCTGTATCACAGTAGTATCTTTATATTAATATTAGGATTATGTATTTAAGGACAATCCCACAATTATAGGGATTTGTCTCCTTAGGATCAGTTGCTAATATTTCCTAAAATAGCCAGCAGGCTCATGTATATATAGGTCCAATGACCTCATAATTTAATATGAGAGAATATATTATTCCTTCTAAATTTTGAGAATTTTTTTAATTATTTCATGAAGCATCGGATTGGAGGCAATATGAAAAATTGTTTGATTACTACAATACAACTTCATATGCTGAATTTCTCAAACTTTCAACACTTGAAGGAGTTGCTTAATCCACACAATTTCACAAGTGGCCAAAGCCATAATCTATATTCAACTTCTACATTGGTTTGGGTATCATGCCCTTCCAATAAACAATATTCCCTCCAATGAAAATAGGATATCATGTGGTGTATCTCCTGTCAATGGAACAACCAATCCAATTTGCATCACAATAACCTATAATGTGGTGTATCCTCATGCAATAATCCATGTCCTACAATCTTTTTGATATATCTGAGAATACTAAATGCAATATTGTAGTGGTCAATGTGAGAATTTTGCATGAATTGACTAACAATTGCAACTATATATGAAATATTAGGTCTTGTAATAGTGAGATAAATGAGTGTTCTCACCAACCTCCTATATCTATCTGGATTTGAAAAATTTCACCTTGATCCACCATATGTGAATGATTTGTGTCCATAGGACTATCAATAGACTTGTAAGTGGCAATCCTGTTTGCTCTAGAATATCAAGAGCATATTTTTTTTATGAAGTAACAACACCTTTCTCTGATTGAAACTCATCAATACACAAAGTATTTCGTATAGCCAAGATCTTTGGTTTGAAAATGGCTAAATAAATGCTCCTTTACTTGAGAAATCGTAGTGCAATTGTTTCTTGTAATAACTATATATCAACATAGACCATTAGAAAGACACACTTCCTAGGAGAAGTATGACAATATAAAATTAAATGATTTTCCTTACTTCATTTTAAACCAAAATTCTGTGACTAAATTTACCAAACCAAGCTTAAGGCGACTACTTCAATCCATAGAGAGTAATGCAATACTTCCCTTGAGCAACAAATCCAAGAGGTTGTTTCATGTAAATTTCCTCCTGAAGATCATCTTGAACAAAAACATTTTTAATGTGAAGCTAATGAAGTGGCCAATGGCAAATAGTAACCATAGCAAGGAAGAGCTTAATTGTGTTGAACTTGGCCATAAGAGAAAAAGTATAATAGTAGTCAAGTCCATAAATTTGAGATATATTTTGGCCACCAACTGAGCTTTAAGGTGATCAACTTCACCACTAGGCCCAACTTTAGACCCATCTACAAGCAACCATCCTCTTCCTAGTCTAAAGAGGAACAAATTCCGACATGCTATTGCTTTCAGGAGCCTGAATTTCATCAATTAGGGCGTGTATACATCCAAGATGATCAAGTGCCTCACGGATGGTTTTGGGAACAATAGTAGTAGACAAAGAGAAAACAAAAGAAGAAGACTATGATGGAGACCAACAATGATAACTTAAATTATATATCGTATATGGATTATGAGTAGACTAAATACCTTTCCTAAGAGTAATGAGCCAATCTAAAGTAGAGTCATGTTAAAGAGTCGACAGAGAAATATGCACGGCATGTGGGAGAATCTCTCTATGTCCTGCACTGGTATGTAAGGAGAGGTGGTGGGCAACATTAGCTTATCATTGAGTAAAGGAGGAAGGTTGGTTTTCATTTAGATTGGAGTCAGAAGAAGTTGGAATCATCAACGGATTGAGGGATGGAACAAGGAGATCTTGTTGAATGGAAGCAGGAGATTCCATGGAGGATGAAGAAAAAAAGTGTCTCATCAAAAAAGGTAACATCGACTAACATATAATATCTTTTGGTAGTTGGAGAATAGCACTTGTATCATTTCTGAAGGTGAGAATATCCCAAGAAAAATAGTTAATGGTCTTTGCAGGAAGTTCGTGTAAACTTGGAGAGACATTATGAACAAAACAAGTGTAGCCAAACAGCCATGAGAGACATGAAATAAAGGATCATTTGGAAAAGTAATGGAGTGAGGTATTTGATTTTTAAGAGAAGAAAAGACGTTCTATTTATTAAAAAATAAGAGTGAGGACTAAATCTCCCCAATGATGTACAAGAACATTTGTATTCAACATTAGAGAGCGAGTACTTTTAATGAGATATCTATTCTTCCTTTCTATAATGCCATTTTGTCATGGTGTGTGGGACAAGTGAATTGATGTGGAATGCCTGTGAGATTAAGAATGCTCAATAATTCTTTGGCATTGTTACTTCAAAAGGTTTTAATTATTTTTCCAAATTGAATCTTATTCTCATTAAAAAAAGGATATGAATGATATGAATATGGACAAAAGTTTAGATATGTCTTTCTTTAAATAAACTCAAGTACAAGAGAATTAATAAGTGAAGGCTACAAAATATCTAAAACCAACAAATGTGACATTATTTGGTCCCAAATATTTGAATTCATAGTAGAGAGAACTGAGTTAAATATTTTTTCAGTTTGTTTAGGAAATGATGACCTGGCATGTTTTCCTAATTGACATGTTTCACATCCTAACAATTAAAGTTGCTTAAGACCAGGAGTCATTACCTTAAACTTGGGCAAACATGGGTGACCCAAATGATCTTACAAAAGCTCCGGAGTTATGGGTGAAAAACTGGACATGGGTAGGCTTGTTTTCAAGGAATAAAGACTTCATGATTTATGTACTTCACCAATTAGATAACTCATACCATGTTCCTGTATGACAAGTGAATTGGCATCAGAGGTACAAAACAATTTAAAGAATGAGTTAATTGGTTTAGTGAGATTAAATTATAAGGACAATGTGGAATCTACAAAGACAAAATTAAGATTTAACAAAGGAGATAAAGGAACATGACCAATTTCTTGAGAGGCAGCTTTGGATCCACTGGCTACACTAACGAGTTGGGGAATATTTGATGAAGAAATAAATGAGACTAAAAGGCTATTAGCAAAAAAATGTGATAAGAGGTATCTATGTCAACAATCCATGAGCCTTGGCCTTCTACATATTGAGAAATACAAGTTGTTGAAGCACTTGACCCAAAAGAAGATTGAATTTGATTGTTGAAATTTTCAGATTTAAGCCTTAAATATTTTTGGTACTTCTCATAAGAAAACTTGAAATCTCCTTTCTTTAGATTTAGATGCATGGGTTGCCTTGTCTGGAAAACCATGCAAAGAGTGGCAACTTTCTTGGATATGACCCATTCTTTTTCCAACATGTGCATTGAGGATGTCCTCTTCCACAACAACATCCTCCTCAATTGTTGCAACCTCCTCTTCCACCAGGTCTTACAACTGCTAAAGTTTAAGTTTCAACAACTTAAGTTGAATTCTCACCTTTTACCAAGGTAGGCATCCAAGAAGTCTAGTGACTAAGCTATCCACTGAAGGACTCTAATCACCATCTAGAATTTGATCACATATATGATCAAAATCTGAATGTAGACTTCTTAGAACTAGGACCATGTATATAACTCATCAAGTTTTTGTTGGTATCCTCCAATGAGTCAGTCATAAGAAATATTTTTAATTCTTCTACCATAGCTCGAGCCTTTGCTATATGTGAGATCATATCATAATTGGTTTCTTTGAGGGAGGCTACTTTTTGAGTCACATCAATTTGTTGTTGATTGTCATTAGCAAAAATATTTTGGGTCTTCTTCCTAAATGAACAATATATCTTGAAGGATCTGAGTATTTCTAATACATTTTGTTCAACTAACTACCATAAAACAATACATCAGTAGAAGTCAAGATTTTTCTCATTGAGATTTATCTTTGGCCAAGGAACCTTAATTCCGGAGGTGAACCAACAAAAGTAGTTCTTCTAGTTGAGTTTTGCAATACTGATAGTAGGAGTAGTAGGAAAGAAAGGAATAGAACCAATAGAAGCCAGTCGAGGGACGCAGAGACACAAACAAATATAAGGAGAGAGGGAAGGAAAACCCTAAACCTTGAGGAGAAAAACTTGACCTACGTTCCAAGGATGTTGAAACAAGGAACCAAGGGTAGAGACGTTCTTAGAAGACGTTGATGAGAAGAATGGCAATGGTTCGATGTGATTTTGACTATGGGTAGGTGGTGTGTGGGACACATGTACCTAGTGCAGAGCTGGCGGAGATTGACACATTTAGAGGCTTTTGGTTAGACGACGACCACTGGGGTTGGGTTGCAATCTTCTAGGTGCACCTAACCTTGGCTTTGTCACACGAAAAGGCAATGTTTGACAACCAGAGATAGCGTATGGTGGTGGTTTGGAAACAAAGTGAGATCATACCCGCTTTGATACCAACTTGGATTTAGATGTAATAAAAATCAGTGTTGATATTGTTGTTCTCAACTGATGTATTTTATATATTATAAAAGATGACAAGTGTACAATACAAGGAACAACTACAACCTATAACACTCAATCCTTAGGTTACACCCAAAAAGCAACTTTATGAACGTTGTACAATAAAATAATAATAACAATTTTAACTTATTCTATGATTCCCAAAAGGTACAAGTTCTAACAAGAATATGTTGGCTAGTCCTAATAAAATGAAATATTTAGACTTGTGCTAACTAAAGAGGTATAAAACTTATGAGGCATATTTTGACATTATGGGGAAAGGTTATGGGGCATTTATTAAGAGAATGGATGAAGATTGCATTGAATCAATTTTTTTTTTTTTTGCTGGGAGAAGGTCTACGTTAGAATATTGACTTGAAAAATAAATTATGATTGAGTGTCAAGAGAAGTGCCGTGGAAGGATTAGGAGAAGAGCGGTGTTTCCATGACATATATTGCTGGTAACTAGGTGCGAAAACTCGAAGAGGCAAAACGAAGGACTTATGGGAATATGATTACATTAAGGCTCAGTATCAAGTTCTTACAATTTATGGAGGTGTATATCTTGAGGCACAATCTAAACTTCTAGAACAGAACTTTTGGCTGACACCCAACAGTTCTAGCAGAACTGCTGCTGCCAGCTCAGCTTTCTGATTTCAAGTGTCCTGACACTTAATGGAATATCCTCTGACAAATGTGACTGAGATTTACAATACTCTTCAGCCTAAGTTCCAATTCAGCTTAATATCAACTTTATCTCTCCCTTTGCAATTTATAATCCCTTCAAAAATTCCTGTTTGGTCTCAGCACTGAATGTTCAAGTCAGGTTACTGGCCATGGCCACATTAAAAAGAAGTCATTCTAATAGTAAATTTTCTTCTGTTTGGATTTCTGAGTGCAAATAATTTGCCAATAGTAATGATTTATATGTCCAATATGAGTGCTTGCTTCTATAATGCATGAATTTGATCACTTTTTAATAAAATTGGACCCACAAAATCCCCTGCTTTACCCATGTGTGTGCCTTTCTTTCAGATTTCAATTTTTTTTAAAACAAAAAAATTGTTACTGGAACTTTGCTACATTGGTCAATGTCGTACATGGAACCATTAAATGGAGGAAAAATGCTTAAAACCCCACTTCTGCTATATTAACATCATTCAGCTACTTCAGTGTCTGCAGTGATGTGTTTCTTTTTGTTGTAAAGTATCTAGGATTTTGGGGTCTCCCTCTTATAGGCCAAGGTAGTTGCTGAAAGTACAACAGATTTGGGTTTCAATTTGACCTAAAATAGCTGTGTCTCTACCTTATGTGATTTTATTGCCTGATTAAGTGCTTAATTTGATAGTGAACTATATTTTTGCCAAGAGTTTGAAGGAATAAATTGATTCTCTTTTTCTCAAGGTGAAGCTTCTGTAATGTGACAGGTTGTATGAGTGTACAAAGAATTGTGGCCGATCTTATTCCTCGGTATGCATGTCACTGTCCAACAGCCTTGGAAGCTGCAGCTAAAGTTGTTATTAACATGCACAACTTTAGTTTGGCATTGATTAGTAGAGGAGAGGATTCCAGTGGTATTGCATTTGAAACTGCTAGAGCCTGTATTTGTGGCCTAGCTGATGTCTGCTGTGTTAGTTCATCGGTGGCACCAACATCAGCTGTAATTAGAGGAATTTGCTCAGCAGTTTTTCAGAATGTGCTCACCTTTTTTATAGCCTTATTTGAAGGAAAGGATATCTTACAGACGGTAGACAAGAATTTCCTGAATATGCTAGATACCCCCGAGGTCTTTTCTGAGTTGAAACAAAAGGTTTTAGAGGAGGATGAATCTCCATTGACTAAACTGTCCAAGTTTCGAGTATTATGTCTACTTCGGATTTTTTTCTCGTGTCCAAAAGATTTGCTTGCAGCTTGTTTGGATCTCTTAGGTTCTGCCACAAAAGAGGGAACTAACAATGTAGGACAGCATTTTTTGAGCCAGGTGACTAGCTTGTTTGATGATGATAAAACAGTTCACCTTTTGGATAACGCAATTAGTGGACCTAAGTCATGTACGGATTCTACTGGGTCAGGAATTAGAGACGATGAGGCCGGTGAGGAAATTGTGACTGAAGACAACTGTGTTTCTGGTGGTGATTCATCTGTTGGCAAGAGCTGCTTGCTTATACGGGTAATACTTTATAATTTCAATCTTGTGTGGATATCATCATTTATACGCTGTATGTGTTTTATATTTTTGTACTGCAATACAGCTGTTCAACAATTTACATACATAGTCTTTACATCTATTCTTTACTTTATTATTGCTCTATCTTATGATGCTGTCAAGTACAGGGACAAAAACTGACACTGTTATATAAATCACAAATGGCAGGGACCTTGTTGTGAACATTCGTTTTCAATTTAGTAGTAAGTTGTAAGGTTTAATCATATACAGGGACTAAAGTGATAAATGTTGTCATGTGTAGGACGATATTGTTAACCATATTTAATTTTATTGTGGTTATGTTGGTTCTCTCTAGTCTCCCTCCCTTTCCTTGTTTTATTTGTATAATGTAATACTATATAATACTATTATGGCATCCACATTCAGACGTGAACCACATAAAAAGTTTCTAATTTGTATCAAATTCTTGTTATTTTGTTAAAAATTTAACGTGTTGTAATTTACTGTTTGTTATTGCTCATTAATTCCTTGTTTTCATCGGAGAAAAATGACTTCATGCGTAGCTTTTTATTGTAAAGACATGATGTGATATGATTGTCTCTTTTGAATTTTATTGAGTTCCATGATTGAGCTTTATGCTTTTAGGTTTATATTTTGTTAAAAATTATTAGCTTATTGATTGCTGGTGATACTGAAGAATGTTTGTTAAACTTGGTACTTTTTGCTTAATTTTCGCTAGTTAGGAATTTTATTCTAATAGCTTCTTACTAAAAAGCCTTTTTGCCATTCTGTATACAGGTTCTTGGCAAGGATCCCTCACTCCGGAAATGGATGTTGTGTAGATGTAAGAAGTTACTTGACTTGCTCCCAAGTGCATCACTGGAAATTGTGTCAGTACTGCAAGGAATTCTTGGATTGTTTGCTGAACAAACAGATTTGGAAGACTGTCAAGCAGATAGTGATGAAGATAAATCAGATTCTTCAATTTACATGAATAGTAGGAAGTACATGGTGCCTAGGATCTCTGAGGAACATGAAAGCATTGGTGAATCATCTGGAAAAGGCAGCAATTTGAGAGTTTATGTTGGTTGTACTGATGATTTTACTGATAAGGTTTCTGATAAATATGTGATGGCTCATAGCTCTGCAGTTTCTCTTGACAATACTCCAGCACTTAAAGCGGGTGTGCATTATGATAATGGAGTCTCAAAGCCCATGAGCATTGGGGTTGGGGAAGAAGGAAATATGCCAAATGCTAAATGTTCCACACCTAGGGACTCGGTAAGCCATCAAATATTCTCACCTGCAGTTAGAACACCGGTAAATTTTAGGAGTAATTCATTTGAAGGTAGAAATGATTTCCTGAATGTAGAGAAAAATCAGGTCTCAAGTATGAATTTCAGTTCACCTCCGTTGAGATCCTCTAGTGGATCTGTTAGTAACTCTTTGGCATCTCCTACTCATCATTTTATGTCACCAACTGCTTCAACAAAAAGTCCAATTGTGTGGTGCTGTGATGGGGATCCTGCTGCCATGGATATTGTCTCTGCTTCTAGGCTGCTATGGATAGGTTATGTGGGACCTGATGTGCCAGAAAGTCATATTAGGTTTCACCTAGAAAGATTTGGTCCTATTGAAAAATTTATTTTCTTCCCAGTTAAAGGATTTGCCTTGGTCGAGTACAGAAGGATCATTGATGCAATAAAAACTCGACACTGTTTACCTGGATGTTTTCCTTGCCGTGTAAAATTCGTGGATGTAGGACTTGGAACTAGGGGTGCAATGAGTGGTGTTGCAGTTGGCTCTAGTTCTCATATTTATGTTGGAAATATTCCTAGTCAATGGGCCAAGGATGAGGTCATGCATGAAACAAGAAAAATGATCCACAAGGGTCCTCTTGCATTCATTGATCTTAGCTGTGAGTTTGCATTACTAATGGAATTTGAAACGCCTGAAGAAGCTACAGCTGTCATGTTGCATCTGAGGCAACTGCGAAGAGAAAGAAGTAACTACAACCAGCACTTTGGTCCAGCTCCAGGACCAGTTAATGTTGGAATTGGACATGCTTATATGGATGGTGCAAGACCTGTACCTGCCCCTCCCCCACCCCCACCCCCACCCCCTCCATATCTTGACCTTCAAGTTAACAACTCTGCTGGATCACCACATGCTCGAACTCTACCAGGGAGCCCCGCTGATAGCAGTCGAACGGGGATGTCTCACTTGTCCACCTTACTTGCTTCATTGCGCTCAAAGTACAATATTAATCAAAACCTAGGTCTCAGTGATAATTACATGACTGGCAATAATTTTCCTTCCATGCGTGAGGAAGATATGGTGCCATCCAGCACTCTGTGCATCACTATTCCACATTGTAGTAGCTCTATGTTCCTTTCAGATGATGAGTTAATGGCTATTTGCAATCTTGCCATTGGAAATGCTGGATCCATTGTGCAGTTGACACAAGCAAGCACGCAGATGGGGTGTAGTTGGTTTGTCGAATGCAGTACTATTGAAGGAGCAGTTTCTGCTCTAAAGAATCTCCGTGGTTGTCCAGGATTGTTCTTCCAGATAGAATTCAGGTATACTAGATGAATTTTTATAATGTACACACACACACACACAAATATTTTGATGATTTTCACGTTTGGAAGCAAATGCCCAAACTTCAATGTCTTCTCATTCTCTCTTAAGTCCAAACAAAAGGCACTAAAAAAGATCTGCATTTGAATACACGGTTCTCTTTTTCTTAATTATTTTAATTGGATTGTCAGTTTGACTTGTTCACTAGATGGTACGTAATATATATACACTGAAAGTAGCAAAATTGATTATTAGCTAGTGTTATTTGACTCTACGGTAAAATATACTAAACATGACACGATCTTGTTGCGAATTACTAAGCTCATTCATAGAAAAACAATGTAAAACCGAAAAGTAGCATGTTTAGATTGTCTTGCTGTCTTAAATCTATTTTATGAATTTTACATGTGAAATTCCATATTGAGTAAAGATAGTGATTTATTTCTCATTTCAACTAACTCACTATTTTAGGAGTTTCCAAATGATAATAATAAAAAATATTGAATTAACACGATAATTTTCCCATTGATATAAAATTTAGTGAAATGATCCATACTGTTATCTTGAGTTGTGACCTAACCGAACAGCATCGGCTTTTAGGAGAGATGAAAGGTGGCCCTTGGCATGATATCACAACCTTTGTGAAAAAGTGTTTAGGGGTTTGATCCTCGTTGTCTTAAGTTTTTCTGAATAATATGCATGTTAAAGCTTCAAGCCAAAAGGACTAACCCGGGAAATGGTGTTTTGGAGATATAAAAACTAATATTGAGCCTTTGCCTGACAGTATAAGCTTAATGAGTTGTTCTTTGAAAACTACAGCTAACTATTCAACAGTAAATTGCCTAAGATATGCATCCCAAAAATATTATTACGGACAATCTCAAATGGGTCCATGGGAGCACTAGATGGGATGGCACCCAGGATGCTGGGTGGTGCATGTCAAGCTAACAATTGCTTTGCGAGTGTGTGCAGCGTGTCTGGTGAAATTTCATTTCCTCATAGGTTGGGGCATGGGACACAATGATGTTACTGTTAATTCTCCTGAAAAAATACCAAAATTATGAAAACTGGTGTTGTTAGATGCAGTCCAAGCTTTTCCCACCCTGTTTGTCTTTGGTGTAGCACCACTGTTAGGACAGTGGGACATATATCAGTCTCAACATGGAATCTGAATGTAAATCACAAAGTGCACTAGTTTTTGGAATAACACTAAAGCTGAGACGTCGATGGAGTGTGACAATGTTCTCAAAATCAGGCCATTGTAATCAAAGTGTACTGGTCTTGGGTGGTGTACTACTCTCACCAAATCATCATATATCTCGCTAAAATGAGAATCTCATTTTCATATATTATCAAGAACATAAAATATTTAGACTAAACTTATTATTTATAGACCAATCATTGAAAATACCCCAAAAAACTATTCCTAATTTAAGCTAAAATAAGATGATAAAAAATGGAATAAAATTCGTAAACAAAAATTGAAAAAATCCAAATAAAAATTCCTAATTATGAAATTTAAAGCTCTAAATAAATAACAGAAACTAATGACAGAATCCACATTAGTTCTCCGGTGATGTAAATTAATTTTACTTTTACACCATTGTCTATTGATCTTGAATTCATTATTGTATTGGCTAAGAATTGTTTTTTCTTCTAAGTCCAACAGTTTTTAGATTGTCTGTTAGTAAGTCCTCAGAATAATTCATTAGTGTTTTCTAACTTATAGTTACTGTTCTCCCTGATCTATACAGCAAACCTGGACATCAGAACACTGTACCATTTTCAGTTAAACCAGAGATCAATTCTATGGAGCTTGTATCCCCCAGAGTAAATTCTGAAAATCATACTAGTGGAATACAGAGTGCACCTCTGCCTCATTCAAACTGGCACTTTCCTGGTTCTAGGGAGATGTCAGAGGTTGGAGCAAGGAAACCTGATGGTTATGATAATTTGTCCCAGGATCCTCATCAAGGAGGTAGTGTTCTATGCATTCTATTTGTCTGTGCTTGGTTATGGAATTACAAATCAAATAACTTACGTGCATAGGCTGCTTTCTGGTGAACAATTATTCCTGTTTCTGAAATCAAGTTCAATCCTCTACCCCAGGTAATGTTCCACATTCACACTCTGGAGCTCATGGACCTTCCATCCCACCACTACAGCAAATTCAGTCATCTAGTTTTGTTCGCCCTGTTTATGCTCCTCCAAATGGTCCATGGGATCATAGGGGAATAAATAATCATTTACCTGTCAGCCAATTCAACACAGGAGTAATGCCAAATAATTTTCATGGTAATGCTGTTGTAAGTCCTTTTATTCCTGCTTCAGTGACTCCACTTGCTCAGATACAAGGAACTCCAATGCATCCTTATAACCAGCAGGTACCTCCATCAATTGTACCACCACCTTTATCATCCTTGCCACCTCCTCAGCCTGAAATGCCACCTCCACTTCCTCCTTCTCCACCACCTTTACCCCAGGTTCAGCCTCCTTTGGTTCCTCCACTGCCTAGTTCTCCTCCTCCCCCTCCTCCTCCCCCACTGCCTATCCAAGAACCAGTCAATATGGAATGTTCAGAGCAGTCCTTGCAGTATCAATGGCAAGGAAATCTATGTAAAAGTGGGGTAAATTACTGTACAATTTATGCATTCAAGGCAGATTCAAATATTTGCCGGTATTCAAATGCCATACCTGAGCCTGCCGAGTAAGACACTAATTGTAGCTTCGTGTTATTAGTCAATATTGTTTTCTTCTAATGGATGTCCATCAAGATTGCTTTTCTCTGGTGCAGATGGCCCACAAAATTAGACATGACAAAACGCACAGATCTTCGACATGTAAAATCAACATTTGCTGCTACTCCATCTCATAGAGTGAGTTTTCCAGCATCCTTTGGCTGCTACCCCTCTCCAACCTTCTCACGCTCATTTTGTCAAGAATGTGTGTATAATTTGTTAATTGATGTTTTGTTTTTAGGCTATTAAATTAGATGCATTTTTTGAGTATATTCTCGGGTTTACATTGCTCAAGATTCTATAGCATGTACATGGTCAGCATGCTTTGATTCTCATCTAGCTTTCGTTATAATTTCTAGTTTGCTTGCCAATCTTATCTGCTTTGTAACATGTCTGGCTTCCTGTCTACAATTTGACTAATAAGAGCCTGTTGCATGGTATTATTATCATAATTATTTTTTTCCACAATCAGGACCAATTTTGATTAGACTTGATTTGTACAATTGCTATTCTCTTGTAAATTGCTTGATGATGTTAGACATAGTCTATAAATATGATTTGTAATCAACCTAAGTAAATTACTGAATTAGAAATAAAAGCCAGCCACCTTTTTCAAGTTGGTATCAAATCTTCTAATCTTGGGGATGTTTTACTTCTGGGTCTAAACCTAACTTAATCCAAATAGTTAGTTCTTGAAATGGGGATTGTTCAAATCTTTTAGCGCTACTTTCACCATATCTATAGGGATTTCAACACTGACCTCTCCCAGGATTGTACATATATGGAACGTTGAAGTTTTGGGGTTAAAGATATTGAACTATGAAAGTCATGGATCTAGGTAGGATTGATTTTCTTCTTATATTGCACTGAGAAAGCTGCCAGCCTGGTAGATTTTGGATAGGTTAGGATGGTCCAGTATTGGATCAATGATAGTGATACAACTTGATAAGATTTGTCGACAAAAGAACGAATGCTTATTGATGGACTCAGTGTCCTAGTCCTGTTCAATGTGATTCAGCAGTAAGTACCTATGCTGTGTTATCATCTTGGCTTTTTGTTGGACCTAATTCAATTCCGAAAGCTAGCCCATGGGATAAGAATTACCCAAGCCTTTTTAAGCTCTACTTAGGCTATGTATATGGTTGATGTGGGAACAGTTATCACCCAAAATGGCGTGTCTATGGAGTCCGTCTACACTAGTCCTCAACTTCGGGGGAAGAGTAGTCAGTGTCTTGTGGTCGTCCTTTCCTCTTATTCAGGATAGGACATCTTCCTCTGGCACTACTTGTCAGAAAACCACTGGGTTGCATGAAAAACACCCCACAATTAAAACTTTGTTGAGAGGTATATTTTGCCAGTTCAACTTTCATTTAAGACTTTAAGGGATTTATACCTCGGATCGATGTAACAGTGAATCAGTAATAGCACCCAAATGATTGTCTTTCGTTCTACTTGCTCTTCTCTGGTCTTGCTATGCCATATGCGTACGGAAACAAGTATTAGGCACAATATGATGTGATGATACTTAAATATGACAATTTTAAAAGTCAAGATACAAATATGACATGATATAATAATTATAACTATGTATTATACTTACATATTCATGTATTATATTTATATAATTATAATTATGTATTGCTGATATTTTATTAATTTGTTTTTTTTTTCTGTATTTTTCTTAGTATGGTTGATATTATATTTGATTTGTCATCGTCATATTATTGCTGGGCTTTACCTCTTAAAAAATTTATTGAAAAGGCCTAATCTTAGCCAAATTTAAACAAAAATTTCACGTGACGGTATTGATTCATTAGCTACTTTAAGAAAAACATACATTAGAGGTTTGTGGAGACATAGATACCGAGACAGTTGTATAATATGTGTGCAAATATCCAATATTGTTTTAAGTATTTGATTGAGGTTGTCTGTGATGCATAACTAAACTGAATGGTGTTGTGTAGTCCATGTAGCAGACCTTAGCTAGTGGATAAGGCTTTGTTATTGTTGAGGTTGTGTGCATCACTCTGTCGTACTAGAATCTGACTTTATATATTGATTTCTGGTGCAGAGGGAAGTGTGCCGTCTGATTCCATCTTCCACTAGTGATCACAGAAGGGTATGTTTCCTTTTCCTCATTTATATCTGATTTCAAGATGTAGTCTCTCTCAGAACCGTTCACTGAATCTTATGGTGGGTTTAGTTTACCTATCTATGTTGTTACTGGGACTTCCAGGAGCAACTAAATTATCTCACAATTTCGAGTACTTATGTTCAGAATCCTTTGACAAATGTTTGCGTAATCCTGGGCAACGAATAATGGACCAACTTTTAACCCCTTTCTGAGATGTGCATAATATAATCTTAATCTGTTATTAAATAACCTCTTATGGTGCTCTAATTTTTAAATCCTCTTAACATTATTAATCATTCTGATGTTATATTTTACGTAATACTAGTGAGAATTGGATTTTGTGTTTTGTCCTGTAACATTCCCATTCCTCTTGTTGACCCTTTGCCTCAACCAGTTTCAGGATTTCATATCATACTTAAAGCAGAGGGACTGTGCTGGGGTAATTAAAATCCCAGCTTCAAAATCCATATGGGCAAGGCTGCTATTCATTCTCCCCCACTCACTTGAAACCTGCTCTCTGCTTTCTATTGCACCTGATCCCTCAGATTGTCTCATTGCCCTGGTTCTTCCTAAAGAAACAAACTTTGAGTGGATATGATTTTGTTAGGTATCCTTTATCAAAAGTAAAATCATATAGCATAGCCAGTAGGTGGAGCTGAAGGCATATTTTGTATGCTCAACGTGAATGAATGTAAATTTTTTATGCTCCTTAGCTGTAAAGTTTCTTTCTGGAGAGTAGCAGAAACGGGAAATTGAGGTTTGCCTATTACTGGTTGTATATCCTGTTGTAGATCTAATGATGCTGATGTGAAGTTATAGGTCAAAGATTCTTTATCCATTTTTGTCTACAATTTATGCAGCTTAAGTTTAATATACTCTTGAATTAGTCTTCACAACAGGTGGATATTTGAATTCTCTTGAACATTTTAAATTTCTTGTGAGTTCTCGATCTTGCAAACTGTCATTCAGTTTAATGTTTTTTTTAGTGTAAATCGACAGCAAAAAAATAAAGCAGAAAAAAATATTTATCATGAATGCAATGTATCTTATTTATACCATTTGAAGGTCTAATTTAAATATTCACTCTATGAAGTCACTTTACAAGTCTCAAGGAGTTTTCCCTTTTGTTTGATGTATTGTGCATAAACCAAACCACAAGCATTTAAAGATACTTTTAATCCTTCTTTTAAATTATTTCACCAAAGTTGAAACGCAACTTAAAGTTATCATTCTACACCATTAATTATAGCTAAACACCTATTACTTCAAATAAATGAGCGGATTGGGAAGATATAGGTTATAAAGATTGGATTTCCAGTCTACAAAAGCTACAAGGGCCAGTAGAATGAATATGCTTTAAAATAAAAACATACTATAAAGTGTCAGTTATAAAAGATACATACATCCTTGGTGTAATCATTAGTGTGCTCTAAAATGTGGACTTAAATATCTCAGAAAATAAATTATTAGGTAGTTCCAGACTATCATCTAATTTTTATATGATATATTGAGGTTTGTTAATTTTTTTTATAAATTAAAAAATTAAAGAATATCAAATATAAATTAATTAAAATTATAAGCTCTAATAGTCCTAGGTTACATGACAATTTATTAACGAAGACCCTAGAAATGGCCTTTGCATACAACTTGTTAATCTCCAACCTAAATCATCTGTGTTCTTGTGTTGTGTTGGATCCAATTTATTGTTGGCTGCATTTTAATTTTTTTTTCCTAAACTTATTATATGTTCTAATCGGTAACATTCTAGTAGTGAACTTTCATATTACCCACCTGAAAAGTAACAAAAGAAAAGAAAAATTACAATTTTACACTTTTTAATGACATTACATATTATAATTTAATTTAAACAATATATAATTATAATATTAATATAATTAGTTTTGAAATAAATTGTTTATTTACCATGGAATGTAACAATATCATGCCAAAAAATAGCATTCTGAATTGATGCAAAAGAAATTATCGACACCATTAAATTTTGATCCATGCGCTTCCAACTAATGTGTATTTATATTTTTATTACATTAAAATACTACAATTTCAAACATATATATAATAATAAAAATAATATTAAAATAATATAATTTGAAATATATATAATTTTATAAAAATGGTGTTAAAATATTTATGTAATAATTATTTTTAAAAGAAATTATTTAATTATCTTGAAATAGATAAAATTTAATTAATTATTAATTTTATTAATTTAAATAAATTATTTTTTATTTATTAAAAATGTAACATTATCCATTTTAAAAAAAAAATATACCAGAAAAGTTATAAAATGATGTATTCCTTTTGTATAATATAATATAATACAATAGTATAAATAAAGAGTGACCTTAACATGACTACCACCATTGCACCATTGGAAAGCTCCAAGTTCCCTTACCTTTATGTTCCTATGTCATAATTTGAGTGTTGTGCTCCTCTCTCACAATTCTATTTTACATGCTCACACTAAGCACAAAAAATTGAATATTCATTTTGATCATTAGAAGGTTGCATCCAAGGCTCTTCAAGTTTGCAACTTGATCAACTTATTATACTCTAACTCTACCAAACCTGTGTTTGTCTAACATCTTCAACTATCAGTATATATCATCATTGCATGTAATGAAACTAACCTTATAGTACAACACTTATTACGTACAGAAAACAGTTAATATCATTGCATGTATAGTTACTATGTATCAGGCGCAGTTTACAAGTCAAACTGGTACAACTTTGTGTATTTCTAATACCCTAACAAGAGGCAATGACAAAAATGCTTCTATACTAGAAGGTGCAGCCGCAACATAGGTAGAAAGAAGAGAGCACGAAGACCAACATAAGAGTCTCAAAAGCAAACACAATCTTAAAAATCACACAGTCCATGAAGGAAAGTGGCAGATAAAGCTTCTTCAACTTGAATGCAGACCTCAGAAGCTTCATCTTCCTCATTGATTCCTTTCTCAGCCACTTGAACGACCATCTCTTCATGTCCCCCATCTTCTGCACCCTCTCCTTCTCTATAATAATCAATGTGGGAGTTTTCTCCTTCTTTATTTTTGTGCCTTTTCTGTGGGTGGCTCACATAGAAATGAGTAAAGTTGGTGCTATCGAGGGTGAAAGAAAAGTCAGTAGTTAAAGGCTTTCAATGGCGAATCAGTATCTTCTTACCATGCACTTCATTTTAGGCCAACTTAGCTTTTGTATTCAATGAACTGTTACCAAAAAGATTCCTTCAAAATAAAAGCACAAAGATTGCGTTGAAATTGAGAGATTTGCACTTCAAGAATAACTAATGATCATTAGAGTTCACTAAATAACTATTATTTCTAAAATATATGATGGGAAGTTCAATTTGGTGTAAATGTATAAAGAAATTAAAAGAGGTTAACTCTTGAAATATACGTCTCAGATTTAGAAAATTTGTGTCTGTTTAATTATAAACAGACTTTCCTAAAATGATATTCATTTTTTTTATCATTAAAATGATTTTTTTTCTTATTAGAAGTGTAACTATAATATAGAGGGAAAAATCTGTAGAAAAAAAAAGTAACTTTTAGAAATATATGCATGTGTTTCATAGAATCAGTCTCTTTTTTTTTTTTTTTTTTGCTTAGACACTTCAAAAAACAAGATTGAGAAAGTTTATTAGTTGAAAAGATAGGATGATGTTAGTGTATATAGCATTTGATGTATGAAATCTACCGAAAGCTTAGACATATTAACTTCAACATATTCCATTCAAATTTTGAAAGTCTAGGGTTGTCGGTTTGATTACCTAATGCAACATACAATTTTTTGTAATAAAGAATAGATACTTCTTCAATATTCTTTTTATTATCTTTTCATATTTTCACTGTTAAAAAGTGCAAGCTTTTTTAAATTAGTATATTAGTCCATTCTTTGTTAATGGAGGAAGTATAAAATTTTGTGTATGGAATTACTATATTTAATGCATGGAATCTACCGAAAGCTCAAACATACAACGTTAAATATTCCATTTATATTGCAAAAATTCTTAGGATCACTTTAGTACGAGTGGTAGATTACCAAGCACAGCACGGAAAAAGCTTCAAGAATAAAGTATATGTTTTTGTTTTAAAAAGAGAAAAATAAAAAATTCTTAATAAAAATAATTTTTTAAAAGTGTTTCTTAAAAATAAATATTAATTTTTGTTTCCCAGAAAGTATTTTCTTTCGAAACTTAATTTTGAGACATTGTTGGATACTAAATATAAATCCATACATTTGAACCTTGATTTACCACATTGAATTGAATAACTCCTTCTATTATTGAGGAGAAGAGAGTAAATGATCATTATGAATTTGTAGAAGAACGTTCATTTATAGTGACATCCCATTTTTTCAAGATTTGTCAGCACAATAAATGAACGTTGCAATTCAACATTATACATATTAATTTGGCAAAATGCATAGATATTCTATAATCAGACTAGTACTTAATTTTATTTGAAATTAAAATTTCGGTTCATTCTTATTTAATTGTCTATATTATTCAATAATCAGTGTAAAAAGTTATGCTTTAAAAAATGTTAAACAGTGAACACCAGAGAAACTAAACAAATGGACTTTATCTAAATATTTGTAACTAGAAGAATTAATAACAAATATTATCATTAAATTGTTGATATGGAAGCCATTCGAGTCAGGTTTTTATATAAACATCCAGATTTGTTTTTGTTTTTTTTATGATAAAATTGTAATTAAAATGAGAAATAGTAAAGGTGACAAAGTGACTAACTCTATATTAATATAAAAAAAGGGTTGAATTAAGTTTTAAGTTTTTTACATATTTAGATATTTTTAATTAATTTTTTACTAATTTTATCATAGTTTAATTTTATCGTCTACTAGGAATATGGAACTATTTGATTTTGCAGTAGTAAAACATCGTAATCTTTAACAATAAAAAAGATTAAATTCTTGAATAATGATTACCTTTATTAAAAATCACATCGTCTATCATTTTTTATTATTATTATTCAATTTCGTAGTGTTATACCTGCAAAATGAAACTGATGTTATGAAACTAATTGATAGTTAAATCATTTGTTGATTGCTTTTTATGTGGAGAAACATAAACTATAATAACACTACCAATTTATGACAAAATCAAAGGGTAAAAACTTAATTTAAAATTATAATATTCAATAAAACAAACATATTTTTAACAGGAGTCTAATTAAAAATACTTAAATTTATGAAGAAATTAAAATTTAATTAAGTCTAAAAATAATTAAGAAAGATTGTACGTAGTCAAAATGTTTAATATTAATTAAACATTAATATTAATTAATCATTATATATAATATTAATAAAACTATAGTATAATTCTAGATTATTTAATAATTTGATACATAGAACGAAGAGAGAGGTGAACAGGAATTTATGGAAGAGACTATTTACTTTTTGCAGTTTTGGTCAGTAAATAGTTCTTAGTTTTAATGGTGATGGTTGTGTTAGGATTTAAAGAAAAACTTGTTTGTGGAAAATATGCATGATTTGATTTTGTTTAATAGGTTAATTTTTGTTTTTTTTTTATCGTTCATGTATACTATAATGGTTTTATTTAGCCTCGAATTAGAAATTCATTGTTGACTTATAACATATTTGTAAGACTAAAGTCAATTAACAAAAGTTAAAATAACATATTTATTTAAGATCATCTGAAGATTCAATTAATAAAAATGAACACGAAGAGTGAAATAGCAAATTGTTAGAACTAAAAGAACTACATACAATTAAATCAATATAACACTGCTAGTACTCTCTTTTTTTTGGAACAGTTAACATCTAGGATAATTCCTTTTCACATTGCTTTCCAGGTTTAAACATGCTGTTGACCAATTGTGTTTCTAATAACTTCTTTCTTTGACTTATATAAAGTTAATTAATGTCTATAAACGTATGGTTTAGAAATAAATAATCAATTAACGTTTTCATTCAATATTGGGATGAAGCAACTGCAGCAAGAAAGGGCAAAGTGGCTCAATAAAAGAGAATGTTGATGAATATAAATATTAGAAAATGATAATTTAACACCGTTACGGCAAAAAGATATTATTTTAATAAATTATGAAATCTACGTAATTATAAAACTACTCATAGTTAAATTCTTTTAAAATATATGATATCGACATTTAAATAATTTATTCTGTTTTATTATGTAATTTGTTAGAAAAAAATTTGTATTCATGTTATAAATATAAAATGTATCAACTTTATAAGTTTATGTTATTCTAATTTCAAAAACATGTAATTTAGATAGTTTTTTTATTTTGATATAGAATTTATTGATAAATATTTTTAAATTCTGTCTATCAAAATAATTTTTCGATATATAATTTGCGAATAAGTATTTAACTCAAATAAAAAATAAAAAGTGAATATGAACGTAATAGAAACATTATGTTTTTTACTATATAAGAGTTTGAAAATATCATGTTCCATAAATATTATTTACGGGTCTTCGTGATTCTTCCATCAAATGTAAAATCTCCATGGAAAATAAAGAATAGAATTAGGAAATTTTCCATTTTCGTGTTCCATCTTCCAAAAACAAGCGAGTCAAGTCAATGTTTTATGGGTTCTTTTTTTATCATTGGTTCAGTTTTGCAGTCACTCTCTATGAGCAAAGGTGCAACACTTCACCCTTCTACAACAAAAATAATAGTAGTCAATTCCCATTCCCAAAGCTTTTTGAACCTTAGTTTTCCCATGAAACAACTATATGCTGAAAATTTTCTTCAAACCCAAACATAGCAAAGTTAACAACATCAGTTCCATCAAAACCAAAACGTTAAGAACATCTCGTAAACTCCGATGAAGAAGAACACACGCATCATCCCTTCCACTCCAAGGTCATCATCATCAGCACCTCCAATGGATCCCAAAATTTGGAGCAAATTGCCACCTGAAATCTTCGAATACATCCTCTCTTTCCTTCCTCTCAAAACCTTCTTGAATCTCAGATCCACTTGCAAAGGTTTTTGGTCTCTCATATTCTCTCCCTCCTTCATTTCCAAACACTCTTCTCCCTCTTCCTCTTCCTCTTCTTCTTCTTCTTCTTCACCCTTCTCTTCCTTTCTCTTACTCTCACACCCTCAATTCCACCGCCACTTCCCTCTCTACGATTGCACACTCGGCACGTGGCGCAACGTCTCTCTCTCACTCTCTGATTCCTCACTCCACTCTTTCCCTTCCCTCACCACTCTCGTCTCCTCCGGTGGCCTCTTCTGCCTGTCCGATTCACTGTCATGCTCCTTGCTAGTGTGCAACCTTCTGGCCAAGTCTTCTAGAAGGATTCAGTACCCAAGTTTCTCTCTTCACTTAGAGCATCTCACTTTCGTCACAACCCCAACTGGGTACACCATATTCGTTCTCTGCTCTCAGGCGGCTTCAAACTCTGCCTTTGTTTACGACTCAAAGGTTCGAACTTGGAAACGGTTTCACGGTTTTGGTCCGGTTCTCGGCGACAATCATCACCAGCAGGGAGTTTTTTCCAAAGGGGGTTTGTATTTTGCAACCCCGGAACCGTTTTCTGTGGTGAAATTTGATCTGGGGAGTGGAGGGTGGGAGAAACCCGTTGGGGAGTTACCGAGTCAGCTGACTTTTGTTCGATTGGTGAGTGATGGAGAGGGTAAATTGTATCTGGTTGGTGGGGTTGGGAACAATGGAATCTCGAGGAGCATAAAGTTGTGGGAATTGGGTGGAGAGGGGAATTGGGTGGAAGTGCAGAGTTTGCCTGATCTTATGTGTAGGAAGTTTGTGTGTGTGTGTTACCATAACTATGAGCATGTTTATTGCTTTTGGCATGAAGGGATGATCTGCATTTGCTGCTACACATGGCCTGAGATCTTGTATTACTTGGTTTCTAGGAGGACTTGGCATTGGCTTCCCAGGTGCCCTTCTTTGCCTCTCAAATGTAGTTGTGGTTTCAAGTGGTTTTCTTTTGTTCCAAATCTCTATGCTTCAGTCTGATACACTTTTCTTGCTGTACTTTGGATTGGTGTGTTGCAAGTGTTGGGATTGTATTAGTTAGCAGTTGAACCAGTTCTCTTTGTTTTGTATATCTAATTTCTGTTTGTCACAATTTTTTCATTGCTTTTAATTTTCTAAGGGCAGAGTGTAGTGGAAGTAGAACCAAGAAAAATGTTCCTTTTACGAAAATCCTATATCATCAATTTGGATACAACTTTCCAACATAATTAGGATTAACAACTCCACCGAAATGTGAGAAAAAGAATACCCTATGGCCTCTTTTTCATAGTTTGAGGTAACGTAACTGCAAAAACATACAACTATAATACGGTAATTAGCTAGCGAAAACTTTTGAAAGTTTACAGTGTATCAACGAATTATGAAAAAGCATTGAGTTTGGGGAAGAAGAAAAAAAATTGATCATTGATAATTAGAATCGGTTTTGTCCATACCGACAGAAGATTGGCCTGCATGATCTGCAGAATGGCACGCAAGTTGCAATCTACAACGTCACGATAACTTCAATTGAATGATTTGTTGACCAGTATGTTTTTGTATTGCTGTTTTCTTTGTGTGAAATAGAAACATACAACAACCAAAACCAATAAACCACGTCATCTCCTTTGTTACTCAAATCTACCCACCAGCTTCTAATTAAAACTTTTCCTTTTATGTTTATCTTGAATTTCTCCATTTGTTTAAGTAAATGTTTGTTTGGTTTAGAAAAATAAAATATATATAAATATAATATGAGATGATTTTTTAGGATATATATAACATGATATAAATATCTTAAAAAATGAAATATAATATTGTTTCCGGAAGAGTTTAGAAACCAGTACAAGAACACAAGTATTTGTTCATCTTCTCCTTTTATTAAAGATCTTATATATAAGTGATTTACTCATTCAATTGTTGTATAATAAAGACATTCATACGTGTTCATTCTCTCTACTTTGGACATGACTTATACTTATGTCCTCTTTCAGTTGATTTTTTTTTTATTATTATCATAGTCGTGCAAAATCATATTTGGATTTTATAGCTAATGGTCAAACATTGCTATCTTCATCTATATATATAATCGAATCATCTACATATTTTTTATTATTTGTTTACATACATTTAAGTATTTCTACTTCCAAGTTGAGATAAGTTTAGTTTGGAATATTCTTGAAGATAAGGAAATCTTTATACTCCTGGTGTACACAATTCATCACCGTCAAGTAATACATAAGGTTGAGGCTTAAAATATTTGAGATAAGGATATCAGAGTATAAAATAAATGAAAATATTAGGCTTAAATAACTTTTTTATCCCTCGATAAAAAAAATCCATTTTGGTCCTTGATAAAATTTTTATTTTTGTTTTGATCTTTATCATTACATTTTTTAAGTGGTGACATTTTTATTAATTGATACATCAATAATAATTGAATATGAAACATGTATATTTCTTCCTGCTTTTGACCCCCATTAAATTTTACATTTGTTTTTCAGTTCCTAATAACTTTTACGTTTTGCTTTTAGTCTTTTTCCATTTTGATTCCTTTAAAAAAATTTACTTTTGTTCAGTCCCCCTACAGTTTATTTACATATTTTAAACAATGAGTTGTTTGTTAATTAATATGTGATAAGAGTAGTGATTCTTACATCATATTTTTCTAACCAGTTTAATTACATTTATGCAATGAATCTTAACTCTCTCTTTTTTTTTGTGAATTTTTACATTATTATGACCAACTACTAATTTTTTTCACGCCCTTAACGAAGAAATGGAAGCTTAAGAGAGGAAAAATCACTCCTAGAAAGTCTCGTCTAGTAAAGAATTGAATTATTCAAAACGAGAGAACATATGAAAAAGACAGCTCCCAACTTCAAACTTACTTTTACTCAAAAGAGACAACTTCAAACTTAACATGTCATTTTTATTCAAAGAGACATCAAATTCGAAAAGAAAAATCACTTTATATACATAAGATACAAACAAAAATTTGTTATAAAGAATAAATATTTTGCATTTTGAGGAGCTCTTGTGCATGCTTATTGACATGGAGAGCATTTAAGGAACTTCCAACTTTTAAGTTATTACATTTTATTTATCTTTTTATGTGTCTCTGAAGTAGCTAATCTCCTATTTATTGGAGTTGAATATATAATGAACCTTGATTCTATGTAGTTTCCTTTGCATTTCACTATATATTTCTTTTATGTTCTTCTATTCTCTCTTTTTGTTTCATGTTTGCATGACTTGATCATTTATGTTTGTTCTAAGTATTATTGTATTGGAAAATGATTTGAAAATTATAGACATAAGGTTAAACAACTAAAAGATTTTCTATTAGATATAATATTTGGTGATTGATCCATTCAATCTTGTATTAAAAATAATTAAAATTAGTCTTTTTATCTAAGTTTTTAGGCTTTTATCATTGATAAATGTGAATGAAAGAGTTATGATAAAAACTATATTGAAATTCAACAGCTATTATGATGAATTCATAAAATTCAATCTCAATTATCTCTTTATTTCATCAATGGCTTTATATGTTTGAAAGCTTTTTTGGAAAAACTATAAAAATTAGTTTATCACTTGTATTAATACTAGGATTATAGTTAATTGATACCAATCTTCACTTTAAAATTCTGAAGTTTTTATTAGTAAATAAGCAAATTGTATAAACGAATACAAAACCCCCTATAAAAGAGGACTTGATTTATCAATCATACTATGTATTAATATTAGGATTATAGTTAATTGATACCAATCTTCAATTTAAAATTCTGAAGTTTTTATTAGTAAATTATTAGAATTATAGTTAATCGATACCGATCTTCAATTTAAAATTCTGAAGTTTTTATTAGTAAATAAGCAAATTGTATAAACGAATACAAAACCCTAGAAAAGAGGACTTGATTTATTAATCATACTATGGTACATTTGTCACGATGTCAACATCATGTCAATGGTAAAGTAGAATTGACATACGTATTTTTTTTTATTTAAATTATATTAAATGAAAAAAATAATTAATATGATGCAAACGTTGTTCTTCTCTTTTGGATAGGCTTAACATTTTCTCTTTTAACATTTCATTATTTGACAATGAAATAAAGAAGACAGATAAATCCTGTAAAAATCTAATATTTGCTGATTTTCATCCTTTTAGGTTTCTTTGTCAAATAAGGAAGATTGAAATAAATAAAGATATAGAAACCCTAATTTAAAGAGAAACAACATTATTTCTACAATTGACTACTTCTTTTCTTTAAACAAAATGTTATTTTAAGATAATATATATTTTATGCTATTTATACATAATTACTTAACTAAATTTATCACTTAAATAATACCAATAAGCAATAAAGATTAAAAATAAATAAATAAAGCTTTAATAGAAGATAAAAAAAAAGTTTGTTAAGGTGAATATGGATCTATGACAATTGGTACTTTTCAATTTTTGTGGATCAAAATTTTGTTACAGAATCTTGGTGTTTCCTACTTCATGCTTATAAAACTGTGTTGTGATAGTTAATTTATCATTGATATTGCTTCAACTCAATTTTTCATGAGCACATTGATTGTTATCTTATTTGTGAACTGTATGATGGTCAAAACTTTAAATTTTTATTATTCAGACTGGACATCTCTTCTTCCATACTCTACCTTGAAAAAGGACATAGGAAGATAAGATTAACTTATCATAAATAATAAAATAATTTATTATCATTCAACATATCAATTAGACATAACATGTTATTTTCATTTTCATGAATATTGTTTGTTGTATTATAATCTTGTACATCTTTCTATTATTTCAAATATCCATATAATAACCCATATGTGAATAATAAAGGAAACTGGTTAATGCGACTTCTTTCAGACTATCAACTATCAATTATATAGAATAGAAACATACGTGTACACCTTATTGTTTCCTGTACACCCCAATCGTAGGAAGGGATGACTTTTCTTTCCCTCCTGAACGTGTCTAAAAACTCAATGCAATAAAAGGACCATTAGTTTTCATGTGTAAACTAGCGTAATACATACGAGATACAGTTTAACAAAGATTATGATTGAATTAAATTTAGATAATATATAATTATAAATTTCAAAACTAAAAAGGAAGGAAAGGTTATTCAGAACAAAAATAGTTTTAAACATCTTCACTCTAATCCAAATATGCACATAAATATTGACTTAGTTCAGTCCTATGTTAATTACAGATTAATTGGACTGTTCCGTTATATATACTTCCGTTATATGTACTTCTATACAAGTAGTAAATAAAATGCTAATTTTAGATTTTCTTTATTAAGACATTTAAATTTATTTATATTATAAGATATTACTGATATAAACCAACTTAAATTTAGTACATGCTAACATTTATCTTTGACTTTGAATATATTTAAGAAAAAAATTATATCATATAAACATATTCTTAAAGATTAAGTTGAAATATTCTTTTAATGTAAATAAAATATTAGATAACATATAATCTTATACAATAATATTTAAAATAATTATTATTTAAAATTTAAATTAAACAATATTCATCAAGTTTAAAAAATAGAAGCAAATTGATTTGAAAATTTTTGACTAGTTCAAAGATGTGGGTACTGTTGACTACCCAACGACTACCTAACGTCGAATTTTCAGTTTAACTTTTATTAGCGTAACCTACACATTTTATCTAGTAAATACAAACATAGTTTTATTCTTGGTTTTTTTTATACATTGATTTTATTTTATTTCACTTACCTATCTTTCTAGTACATTGTTTTATATTTTACTATCTATGTTATAACCATTCAAAATGTCAACAAAACTAGTTCATTTGACGTCTTAAGTGAATATCATAAATATACACATATTACAAATGTGATTTAGGAGTAAAATACAAAATAATGCAAAAGAAATATAATCGAAGGATAGAGCAAAATTCTTATAATGAACCCTTTTTTTTTTTTATCAAAATTAAACTATTTACTGATCTGTCTACCTTGACTCTAGAAGGTCTGATTTCTCAAGTTCATATTCAAGAAGTCTGATTTCTCAAGTTCATATTCAAGCTTATGGAGCTCGGCGACCCTTAAACTTATTGATTTTGCCACCTGTGCATCTTTTTTAAAGATATTCTTTACTTATTTTATATAATTATCTCTAAAATAAATTAAAATTGATACTATTTGAGCATATCCAATGGTACAATGGAATTGCTTAACTCTCTTTTCATAGATTCTATAATTACATGAGCTTTAAGAGCTTAAACAAAGTTCTCTCTTTAAGAACTTAAAATCCGGTTTACAATTGTCTCGATTTTCAAGAACTATTAATGAACGGGTAGCTTATAAGTTGTAATCACACCAGTCTCTTCAATAATAAAAATAATCAAGAACTAGTTATTAAGTTTAGAAATTCCATATTCATTAAAAATAATTGCAAGAAGCCTTGTTTTTTGCATTTGTTGAATTGTTATAGTTGTCCAAAGTTCAACCTCTACTCTAAATAGTCAATTGTTACTATCAAGAAATTGACTAGTATGCCAAGAATATTTATTCTCCAAATGGTGAAACATCAAAGATAACTAAGACATGTATTTCTTCAAGAGGAACTGGATGGAGATAATCAATTTGAGAGTCATGCATCCTCGTAAAGAGTGTGAAGTAATATCCAATTCAAAGTATTAAAGATGTCATATTTCGACTGTATATCGCATACTCCTTGATAAAGTTCATTTAGAACGTATTTGACATGATAATTGTCCAAACATCAAAAGAGAAGAGATTCTTATATGAAGAGCTTTTTATTAAATATTATATAACAAGAGGTTTGTCATCGTATTTGTCTACCATCTTGTGACTTATTGGAAAGTATGTCATTGAGTCATCCATGTATGATTACCCGAGTAGATCTGGGGCACCATATCAATATCCCACTTCGGATGTCTAAGAGTTTCTTGAATGAAAGTATGACGTTGCCTTACCATTTTAGTGATAACTAGTTTTAATATGATGCCAACTAAATTATTTCGCTATGCCAACAATACTAAATTTATCATAGTGATCAGCCATATTTTTTACGATATAGTATTTCTCCAAAAGAAATTATTTGGCTTGACACTCATTGTTCATCTATTTGGTTTGGAGTTTCTTTGACATTTTAATTCTTTGACTCCCACTTCATGGGCGAGTCTCAAACTGATTTTGATTGTTGGACGTCAAAGAATGATCTCCTCATATCCTTCAACTATCACACTGGCTTCACTACTTGTTTTTGTTTGAGGAGTCATCTACGCTTCATACTACCATTCATGTTGGTAGTCGAGTTTGGGTAATAAGAAATCAACAAAAAATTAAGCCTTTTCATAAAATGACGACCTTCAAAACATAATCTGAATTTTGACAAATCACAAATCATGTTGTCGTACTTTGTGCTAATTCAGTTTTCTATAACATTTGCTTGATTAGATAGGCAATAAGGTCCACAATATCGAACCTTTGAAAGTACTAATACAGTCTTGGTGAGAGAGTTAGGACAAGCTTTTCTATTACCTCATTGTTTTTCGAGGAATTAAAGAATTCAACTCCTAAAATAAGTAGATTTTTGCTTCTTATTTTCTTCCTGCACCAACATTGCTTGTTAAGAGACCACTGAGTAAAGAATGAGAATCAAGCTTGTTGGTGGACTAACAAATAATAATAAAGATAGAATATTCTACTTGATCTTTTAAACATCTCTTGCACTTGTCATTCCAAAAAGAATTTCTAAACCTTTTAACCACTTGAAAAGGGGGTTTTGTCTTATTTTGAACACCATGGTCGGAAAGAATTTCGAGAAGACAAGATTACTCAAACTCCTCATAAACAAGATAAAATTACATTTATCAAGATTAGTTTCAATTCATAATCGTGTAATTGTAAATATGAGGAAACACATGTTATATTGGTGTATCTTAAAATTGACCTTTGCAATATGTTGAGGGTGGCCAATATACACCTCGATTGTCGAATGTGGAGTTCTTTGCACACTGTTTAAAGAACTCCTTTGACACTACAATTGAGATGTATTTTGACGAGATGGTCATTAAATCGGCCCCAACATCTCAAGGTTCCTTTTAAAAGTACGGTAACATAACGTGTTTAAACCGTGTGCTTTTCGTGTAGGAGATAGGCGTTCCTCTAATTTATGATCACACAACGAGGAAGAGAAGTCAATCCCAATAAATGTAATAGTATCCCATCTATGAGGAGTCTAAGCAATCTCAAAAAGGTCCAATGACTAACTACTCTCTTGAAATTCCTCCGAAAGTTTGAGAAAAAAACAAAACATTTTATCAAGTTGTTAAAGGGTTCAAAAGATTTTGTTTGGAACAATAAGTGTGAAGAGATGTTCCAAAAAATCAAGTCATTGTTTGTTGAACCGTGTTTGTTAGTCCACTAACAAGCTTCATCCTCATTCTTAGTTGTTTCTTACTCGACAATCAGGTCGGTGTTGGTAAAAAAAATAAGCAAAAGCCTATTTACTTTATGAGTTTAACTCTTCAACACACCGAAGAGTAGCATCACGTAATTGGAAAACTTGTCCTAGCTCATTTGTTTTAAGCAAGAAGATAGCATCAGCACTTTCAGAGCTTTGACATTGTGATTTGCCCAGACTACCCAATCAAGCAAGCATTGTAGAAACCCAAATTAACTAGGAGGATGACAACATGGTCTGTTTAATTGTCAAATTTCAGATTGTGCTTTGAAAATCAAGGTCCTATGGAGGCATAGTTTCTTGTTGATTTCCTTGTCGAGCTACCCAAACTAACGACCAACATAAATGGTGGTCTTTAAGCATCGATGACTCCTTTAACAAAAAAGTAGTGGAGCCAATGTGATACTCAAATCCTTGAGCAAGCCTTGCAGTTCAACTTCCAGACGTCAAACAATCAGACTGACTACGAAACACTCGTACCCAGTCTACCACTGGCCCACAAAGAGGGAGTTAAACTATTATAATGTGGAACTAAGAAAGATACAACGACAAAACTATTATGCAAAGAGAGGAAAATGATCGAATCAATGTCTTTTCAAAACTTGCAACCGCTGAAAAGGTGGACAACATCTAACCCTCAAACAAGAAACTCTCATAGCATCGATTTGTGATCATGATAATGTGTTGATAATCATACACGGATATGACCTATCATTCAGTTTCTAACTGATGACATACTTCCTAGTTTGTCATAAGAGGCTAGAAAGATACAACGACAAAACTCATATTATATGATGTTCAACGGAGAGCTATTAAGACGAAAATCTCTTCTCCCTTGCTCAAATGTCTAGGCGACCATAAAGCCAAATACATTCTAGTCGAGCCCCATCAAAGAATATGAGGCACGTGCTCGAAACATGACCTCTCCATACACTTCCTCCCGAAAAGTTACATGTCATAACTATCCTTTGTCCTTTCATCACTTGGGGAACTGACATTTTCTACCTATTCCCTTCGCTAAAGGACAAATCAAATTCTTGATGGTAGTCATGGACTATTTTACTAAATAGATAGAGGTCAAACCTTTAGAAAATATAAAGGCTCAGCAAGTACAAAAATTCTTCAGGAAGAACATCATTTGTCATCATGACCTTCCTCAATGACAATGGTCATCAATTCATAAATAAAGATTTCAAACAATTCCTGCAACAACTCTTCCTCAATGACAATGGTCACCAATTCATAAATAAAGATTTCAAGCAATTCCTGCAACAACTCGAGATAAAGCAATGAGTTTGATCAATTCAGCACCCATAAGCAAATAGTCAATCAAAAATGGCTAATATCAGTAGGATCACGTTTAAGAAAGTCCACGTATAACTTACCCACTTAGTTACAGTTATAAATATGAAATTGGGTAAATAAACCTAATGAAGCTCTTATAGATAAGTACTTGTGCATGACTTTATTTTATAATTGATACTAAAATGGGACCAAATTATTTTCGAACAAGCTCTAAATTGTTTTCATAGTATAAATCATTGCAATAAGTAGATATCCATAAAACCTTACACAAGTGTTTGTTTAATAAGATAAGTCAAAATAAATTCTAAATACTTTTTTCCAAACATGCTTTCTTATTGTCCTAGACATCAGTATTATGATTCCAAGTAGATAACAAGCAATTTTGAGTACGATACCTAGCTGAGGTCTCACAATACCTTTAAGGACCCAACATTTGAAGCAGATGATAAGGTATTAAAATAGCCTAATGTCGCAATTTACTAAGGACAATATCGTTACACTCCTTCAATCTGCACAGACCGCTTTAGAAAGTTTGCTATTGTTTATCGTGCCTGGCCTACGAACACAGTGGACTTCCCACCAAAATAGTCCATAGGGTCAAGGTTAAAGGATGTGACTCGCGTGAGATTTATGTTGGTGGGAGATGCTGATTGAGCTCACATACTTGATTTGTTCTAAATTCGAATTACTGGCTATTACATTTCTCTTCAAAAGAATTTAAACATACTTTATGTAAAACTTTTCCATTAATAATCAACTACAAATGATTTTCATGATAACTTTCCGAATACTTGTCTGGAAGTCAAAGCAAACTTGCAAATATTGAAACTGTAGTTCCTCAGACTTGTCTCAGAAACTTGAACAATTGGTCTTTAGCACATAAAGGATGCCCTTCAAATATATACAGTTAAGTGTGTGAATTAAGTAACATACGGAATGTCAACATCCTCACGACAAAATTCATAAACTTCACACAATAATCAGAAGTTCAGGATAAATAAAAGCTTAATTTTTTTTTTTCAGACAACTAGTTTTGAATCAGATACCATAAAAAAATTAGATTCATTCCCACTGACAATAACTTTCTAATCTCATGTCCAATCAATCACTTGAAGATAATGAGATGAAAAAATACATCAACAATCTATACCAATTTCCTCTACTTTCTTCCTTTCATTCAACTTAATTGAAGGAAGCTGCGAAATACAAGTCAATACATTACCTCAATTTACGAATCCGTTACGGCTTGAGCAGGAGTGAGAAACCAAACTTGGGATTTTTGTCCAAATCCTTTGTCTCAAAAGCGCCCGATATTGTCAAGAATGACTTGCGTGTTAGCTCATGCTGCAATAATGCCCCAAGGTTGCCGTGGTTGTTCAGCTTTGCCTTCAAAACTGTCTGAGAATCAACCACGTATGAACATCCAACTGTTAACGTGTTTTCATTTGTAGAAAACCTTCTGCTAATCTCTCCAACAACAGCTCCTCCATTCAATCTTTCTAGCTGATGTAAATAAGACACCTTCATAGAATCTCCCTTATCACCTCTGCAAAAATGAAAAGTGTACTACTATGTACCAAAACATAAATTTGCCAACATTGAAACTAATCTATGCCTAGCTCCAAATCCTGCCGCAACATGGGTATAAAATCAAAAACTGAAACTATACAAGGAAAGTCAATTTCCTGGATATTTGAGAGATTCGGGACTCTCCCAAGCCACAATACTAACTCTCCAATTGACTAGTCACTCCTCTCAACACCTCTTCCTATATATATAGGTAACATGCCGTATTTATCCAATTACTCGAACTCAACTAACTCTAATTACTCTACTAAATAACATAACTAGCTATAGGCGTTACCTATCACAATGTCTTAAAACACCTTCACGAAAAAGAAAAATGCTAGAAATCTTTCTAACACATTTTTATTATTGGTTGAAACTTATTACAAGTTACGAAATTGAGTACGTCTGACTTCTGTTCAATGTGTCTTCGCTCATTATTTTGTACTTTTCACTAAACTTAAACCAGTAATAGATTCAACAGAAGAAACATTTCAGAAAATGTCTTCTAACACTATCCTCTCTGGAAAAAAAACTAAAAATTGTTATAGAAAAAACATCCCAATTTCACTCCAGAGACAAATAATGATTTCATCAATAAATACTTGGCCTTTAAAATAGTCATTCCAAGTACTGATTTAACATCTGACAATTAAAAAACACCTCAATTACTTACAAAATTACAGAAGCACCGGAACTTGGCATTTTCAAGCACAGACCAGCATTGTATTTCGTAAATTTGCCAAGACTTGTTGAATAGCTCGTTTCTGCTCCAAACGCAATGCTGGGAGTGCCCATCGTCCCAGAAAAATCAATAGCAGGGGAGCGGGTTAAACCAACACCAAGAGTAAAAGCCACATGATCATGAAGATACTGAACCTCCAACTACATCAAAAGCACAAAATTATTACAAGTCCACGATAACAGACTTCAATACAAAAGTCCAATCTCAGTACCTTTCCAGAACTGTAATCAGGCAAACGAATCGAAGCAATGGTTTTCCCTGACGGCACAACATCAGAGACAGTGAATGTAGTCAACACCTAAAGCACAAAAAATTCAATTACTAACCGAAGTAGAAAACGCTATATTTTCAAATTCATAAATGGAAAAAAAAAAAAAAAAATAGAGAGAGGGAAATACATTTGATTCAGTATCAACTTTGAAATTGACCACTTTGTTCTTATACTTAAACTCAGTAGTCACATCACCAGAGGAAAGTCCTCTGCTCTTCACCAACGTAGATTTCAGGTCCTGAACTTGTATCAAGTAACAATTAACAATTACTACTTCTCCCAAACAAGAAGAAAATGAATCATCAAAATTAAGATCTTATTTGATAAACTTCTTCGTAAAATCATAAAACAAAAAAATAAAAGGAAATGAACTTCTCGTATAATTTATCTTCTCCTAAAACGGACGTGCGTAAATCGATTTTACTTCAATTCAACTTACATTTCTCTTATAAATATTAATGGAATAGTTTACTAAAACAAACTACGTTTCATTGAGATGCAAATGAACGACGAGATTAAAATCACCGGAAAAAAATTCGGAACGAAATAATTATGCAGCGAATGATAAGATAGAGAAACATAGGGATCGCGAAGTGAAGTAAAAGGAAGGGAGAAAGAGAGAAAAAAGTGAACGCACGAGACCAGAGTTGGCGGAGGAGGAGATGGTGAATCTCTGATCGGAGTTGTAATCCTTGGTGAGGATATCTGCGAAAGTGAAATCAGAATTTAGTTAGTTAGGAACGAAAACATGAGAAAACTGAGAATGAATTAGAGAAAGTTGAATACCTCTTCCACTCTTGCCGATATCGGAGAAGAAACCGGGTCCTTTGCCTGACATTTTCTCTGCAGCACAGAAACACCTCCAACAACCAAGGGTTTATGTACCACCAAGGGTTTAGACCCTTTTCAATGAACCAAAATAAAAGCTAAAAAAATGAGAGAAGAGGAAAAAAATTAGAACAAATGCTCTCGTTGAGAGTCGAACTCAAGACCTCCCGCTTACTAAACGGGTGCTCTAACCAACTGAGCTACGAGAGCTATACATTGAATCTTGATTTTAATTTATAATAAATATAGTTTACTGTAATTGAAATTTTATGGGTCCAACGAGTATTTTTGGTTTGACGTAGTCTTTTTACTTGTTCAAAAACAAATTGTGGAAAAGAAAAAATGTTGATAATTTGTGGTAATGCATGAGGTAACCTCAAGCCACTCTAAGATAAATGGAAGACCAAATCATGATTTTGACATTATCAAATAGTCCTAATTTATAAATATATATCAGTAAATCATTAATTTAGATTTAATACATATATATATATATATATATATATATAATTTTTTAATTATTTAAAAGTTTTTAATATAAAGAATTCTATGAGAGAAAATAAAAAGAACAATTTGCTTTATTCAAAATTTAAAAATAAAATTTGAATAAAAATGAAATTTATTCAAATTAATTTATGCATAAATTAATTTTAACTTTTAAAGATGAATTGTTTTCTCTTATAAAAAAGTTTTTTAGTAGGTGCACGTTGTGTGTATGATGAAAAATATCCAATTGAAAGATTAAATTACTATTTTACAATTTTTTTCTAATTTAAAAAGTATTCGTATAAACAAAAAATAGAAGTGGTCATTAGTGATATTTATACATATATTCCAAATACAAATGTTCTGCTTATAAAAAAATGGTGACAAGCTAGTTACAACCGAAAACCAGTAGTGAGTCAAAACCAAATGGCTGAACTAGCCATGAAGAAGAAATTTGTCAATCTTATGACTCTGCTTCACAAAGACTACTGAATTTGAACTGGTAATGCTTGAGACCATTGGAAATTTGCAAGGGCTTTATCATCTTGTTAATGTGAATTTAACTCATAATGAACAAGGATCATAATATTTTTACAGATACAATTTATACTGTTATTTACTAATAAACTTCCTTAGATGTGATTTTTATAAATATTGTAAAAAGTATATATATATTTCTTAGTTAATAGTATATTTTAAAATATAATAATTTTAAACAAGTTAATACTACTAACTGAACCAATTTTCGTAAAAACTGTAAATTAATTATCAAAAACTTTATATCCCTAATTGGTTGAAGTTCTATTGACAAAATTTGTTATATTCCTCTGCCAACATCTGTGGAATTAATGACTAAGTCCAAAAGTTTTAGCTTTGCCAACATGATCAATTGCAGAAAATTTATTACACTTAAAAATTATCTTTTAATGAATGTCTCTATCCATCAGTGATCTTTATGACAAAATTTGGTATGAAATGGAGAAGCCTTAAAGAGAATAGGGATAGTAATTAAGAGCCATAGCTCCATAACCTCAAAGATCACATTATACCTAGATAACTAAACACCATAATAAGCATATTGCATCAATCATTTCAAATTTTGTTGAAAGTGTCTTGGTGGGTACAAAGTACCTCTTGGTTGAATTTTGAAACTTCCCTTTCATTTTAATTATTGAATCAACTCGTATCCTTTTCGGCAAAAGAGAGAAAACCTATAATAAGAAGAGAATAATTTTATTGTGTCCATTATTTCTTGTTGGCTTGTAATTTTCATCATTGTGGTGATGTTGTTTTAAAGTGTTATTTGGAGAATATGAATTTATCCAAAAATGTTTACTTGATACAATTGATGTAACTTACTATAATTTTTTCTCATTAATTGTTTCACCGAAAATTAGATTTCTGAGTTTGATATATGACTTTTTATAATTAAGAGAGTAGTTATTCAAGCATCATATTATTTAGTGCAAGTAAATAAGAAAATAAAACTTGATTTATCGTTGTAAATATATTATATTAATAAAATAATTAATTGTTTTTAATTTAAAAACAACTGTACACAAGAATAGAGAAAATTAAAAAAAAAAAAAAACTTATAGAAAACGACTCGCATATGTAGCTGATAGATTCAAATGTGAAGCCCACGTTACGATCCTTTGGTCTTATTTAATAAGGTATATATTTTAGAAGTCTTCAGAAACCCACAATGGTAGAATAGCTTAGATATTACAAAACGCTTACCTTCTAACCTTTGCGTGACTCGTTTCTCAAATATTATTATTATATCAAAATAAAATATTTATTTAACCACTGAATTAAATAAAACAACTTTCCGATCAATAATTATTCTATTTAATAGACGTTAAAGTATTTAACTTATTTTTAATTTAAACCATGAGTTTAATAAGATATAATTAATAATTAATACAGTAAACAGAGCTGAAACAGAACCTAATACAGTCATAATTATGAAAAAAAAAACACCAGAAAGTAAAAAGGAAGACACGTTTAAAAAAAAACACATACTAGAAACTTCTATACCTTCGGACTAAAATAATAACTAAAGTCAATATAGTTATGGACAATGTATAAATAGAATACAATAGAAATTTGTCTGATTTATGTGATATGTAAAATTTTTGGAATTAACTATAATTTTATTATTTATCCCTTCGTTCTTCCTTACTCGATTTTCTTTAACTCTCAATTAATCTTTGACAGAAATTTATTTGCAGTTGCAGTAGTGATGATATTTTATTAATAATTTTGTAATTCTTAATAAACCATCATTTTCATAATAAAGAGAGATTTTACTGATAATTTTTATTTTTATTGTTAATAAGCTATCATTTTCATAATAAGAGAGATTTTATTGGTAACTTTATAATTGTTAATAAATTTCAATCAACTATAAAAGTGTATTTCTTCGACAAAAAAAATAATATAAAATCAATAATGAAACTGTATTTTAGAAAAGTGTATTATTCAGATTGCTATCATTGATAACAATGTTTGATCTACTCACAAATGGACTTTAATAACAATAATTATATCTGGGACATATTTAATTCTGTGCTTATTAGAATAGAGCCAGCTCTACGAATACCAATATCCATTTATTATATAAAAAGAAAATAATGGATGATAGATTACATTACAGCACTTTTTCTCTTTCAACTTTGCCTTCCATCTTTCATTTTCATTTCCATTTTCCCTTTTGTAATCGTTATTTTATTGGTTTTCTCTTCACCCAAATTAGCAATATATTTCATTATTTAAACAAAAGTAAATGAAACCAACATGTATTTTATTGCATTTATTTTGTTTTCCCACTGAATTAAAGTAAATTTTAGTGTACTAGTCAAATTTTTTCATTAAATAGGATCATATCATCCTAGATTTATCATGGATTTACATTTAAACTTTACCAAGAAAAGTGTGCTGAGTAAGATAAGGAGTGAAACACGTTTATTATTATTTTTATATATTTCAAAATATGATTTTAACTTTTACAAAATTTTAATATATTTTTATTCGTTATATATGCATATAATGTGATTTTCTTGTTTGTATTGGAAACTAAAAATATATAGTTTTTCTATGATACTCGAATTACACATATATTAAAGAAGCAAAAACTGGCATTTTAAAATAGTTTAAGAGATTACAAACGTATTTAGAATAAATAAACTGTTGTATTTTACATAAAAAAAATTGATTTGATATTGTTAATTTTATATAATTTGTGCTCCGACAGATTAAAAATTTACTTTATTTTAAGATTATGTTACAGAGTTTTGTAAATATATAATGTCTTTTAATATAGTTGTAATGAATGACATAGTATTTTAGGTATAATGTTAATTTTTTGAAAGTTTATTAAGCTGTTCAAGTAGTAAAGTAGACAATTCATTAAGAGATTTGTGTATTTGGTTAACATCAATTTTTACTAATTTGAATTAAAAATTTAAAATATTGGTTCATATAAATTTAAAAAGTTATGTTAATTTTTAAATTTAAAATACTCAAAGCTATCACCTTAAAATTATATTACTTGATCAAAACAAATATTTATTCGAGTTAGATTTTATGAACTCAATTCTATACAATTTTTCTTATCAATATATCCCTCATATAATTCTAACATTCATCGCACAAGTTTACTAATCATAATTTTATAAAAAAAAAGTTGTAAACTTTAATGTGAGAAAAAATAGTTATTTTTACACAAGTATTAAAATAAATATTTAGAATGACTAAGAGATATGAAAATTGGGTGGAGAGATTATTTGATCTAATAAAACTTGGCAAGTTATACATAATAAGAATTGATGAAAAGACAGGAGGTGAAGATCAAATAAAACTAAACTATCTAGGGGATGATATGATATCAACAAATGAGATATGAGTAAAAAGGTTGAAGAAAAAAATAGTCAGACATTATGAAAAAGTGATGTGAGGATTATTATATAATATTAGAGGATCAAGGGTGAAAAGAAAATTAATAAAAAAAATTATACAAAAAGAAAAAAATATAGTAATTACGTGTTTAAAAATAAAAGGAAAAAATAAGGTATTTACTAATACTTATGTGTCGATCTTGAGATTGAGTGAAAAATAAGTCAGGTAGTTGGATTAATAAGGGAATTATTCTGTATAGAACAATAACGTATATTTTGTATAGAACAATAAGATATGTACATATCTTCACATGACATGATCTTTTTAGACAGGAAGGAAAAATAAAGGAGTATAGTATTAATTAACATTTATACATCTTCTCATACAGATAATAAGATCAGGATATGACATACGTTGAGATAAATAAAAGAAAATAGTTATATAGACTTATGTTATATAATTGAGAATTTACACTACATTAGATAAAATTGAAAGAGAGAGATCGTTAAGAATGAAGTATTCAGTAAAATGAATGATAAAATTTATTGAATTTATTCATGTTATGGAGCATATGACTTATCTATGGTAAGAAAAAAATTCACATGGTATAGAGCAATAATAGATAGTGTTTTTTATATAACATGGTGAGAGGCGATGTTCAATATCTTCTTAATAGAAGTGTGTTTGACAATTGATGACTAGTAGAAAAACGGGTATAATTCCAGTTAAATCAAAAACTGACGTTGCTAAAAATGCAGTGGCATTTTTGTAAATAAATTAATATTATGACGTCGGTTTGTAATAAACCGACATTGTTATACATAGATGACATCGGTTAGCACTTACAATCGTCCTCGAGAACACTGTAAAAATAAAAAATTTAAATTTTAACCTTTTTTAACGGTGAGTGGCTAACGTCAATTGGGAGAGGCCAACCGACGTTATGTGGAGGAAAAATGACGTCGATTTTGTCTCAATAACCGACGTCATGTGTGTAACGACATTGTGGAGGTGAACTGGGAGTGGTTTTTGGAAAATTAGGGTTCAACACAATGTCGGTTATAAGCTCCTAACCGACGTGATTATGTTTGTTTTAACTCACCCCACGCGTTTTCACTTTCACTTTTCTTCTCCCTCCATTGCGTGCGCGTTCTCGGTTCACTATTTTGGCATTTTTGTGCTCTGTTTCGAGTTCCTTAGGTTCTCCATTCAGTTCTATTTCACTCTTTGTCTTTCATTTACGTTAAGTGCTTCGTTTAAGCGGTGTCATTCTCGTTTTAAGCTTCGTTCGAGGTACCCTTGATTTCAAGTTTTTAGTTGTTCCTTTCTCCTCCATGTTCATTTGCTTTCACTATTTGTGGTATTTTATTGACCTTTTATTTGCATTTTGTGATTTTGATAGTGTTCGTTGGGCTTCTTTCACGTTCGTTTGGTGTGCACAAGCTTGTTGACAGTCTCGGTTGGATGCTTGGTTCGACACCTGTCGCAACCGGGATCACGATGGGGCGGTTGTCCAAAAATAATTTCTTTTTTCTTAGAAAAATAATGGAGTCGCCACCATAATTTATTGAAGGAAAAACTATGGAAAACCAAAAAAAGTCAGATAAGGCAAGTTTGCAAAACCGGATTTAGAGTCCGGGAGTCGGTTACGTGTGAGGAAGGTACTAGCACCCCACAACGCCCACCCTAAGGCGGTAACTTTAATTACACAAGTAAAATAAAAGAGTGTGATTTTTAGAAATATTTATTTTTCCCAAAATACAGAAATAGAATGCAAATAATAACAAATAAAAAAATATATATTTTTTTAATAGGGGAGCCCGACAAGGATTTGACCTCGCTCCTACGTATCTCTATCAAGGATAGAGAATCAGGGTTACGTAGTTCTTTTCTTGAGTATTTGTGAGGGGCGTTTTCGTCGAGATGTGG